>Ga0307963_1001645_pt1 | contig 17289 bp, 18 predicted proteins | sample OrgLakmetagen594_FD_201829 | JGI IMG/M metagenome (GOLD analysis project Ga0307963, IMG submission 201829) | Saline water microbial communities from Organic Lake, Antarctica - #594 | ecosystem: Environmental > Aquatic > Non-marine Saline and Alkaline > Saline | place: Antarctica: Organic Lake...
GCGTGGGCCAATTTCTCAGACTGTGGTTTTTCAAGGAGGGTTTTTCTGTTTAGGCAGGAGTTTTTCCTTTTCCCAGTCTTATAGGTTTTTTCCTTCATTCTGTCAGGCCCTTGCTGAGGACCGTGTAACAACCCCCACCAAAAAAAAAAAGATTGCGGCTGTGACGTGCGGGCGGTGTGCGAACTCCTCAACATCCAGTCAACATTGCGGAGCAAAAAGGTAGCTCAGGTGTCGCGCTCCAATCCCATGTTAGGTGGTGTCCCAAAGGTCGCCTTCGCCAAGTACATCCCCGTCCTGTTGGAAAATGATTACACGGTGGTCATGGTGTCCCAATTCGGGACGGCTCCCAACTTTACGCGCCGCGTCACAGACGTGCTGAGCAAAGGCACTCACCTGGAAGACGGGTCTTCGCCTGTGTCCACTGCCCGCTCCCTGTTCGGGAGCTTTGTGATGTGCATCTTTATCGATTCGCACAAATGCAAGCTGACAAAGCAGCACAAGCGTGTGCGTGACGATGGATCAATACTTGTCCTCCATGCTGGCTGCGCTATAGCAGACCCGACAACCGGTGTATCATACGCGTACGAAATACATGCGCAGGATGATGACTTAGATTTTGCATGCGATGAGCTGCACAGGCTGGTGCACGACTATTGCCCGGTTGAGGTGGTGATTTACGGTAAGAGGTGTGCCTTGGGGGCGCAAGACGCAAGTTCGAGTTCAATGAGTGTGCAACGGACGACATCAACTACACACGCCAGCGAACAAGATGGACATGGATATGGATACAAGATCGAAAGCGGGTCACCTAGTCACCTCGGTGCATTTCTGTCCCGCCTGAACCTGAGCCCACGTAGTGTCAGGAACAGATTGGACAGCGAGCAGAGCCATGCACTCACGCAGCTCAAGTTCCAGGAACACCTGCTGCGCAAAGTCTTCCCAGACACTGGGCTCTTGACTGCAGTGCAGGCCCTGGACCTCGAGGCCCGTCCACATGCGTGCACCGCATTTGCTGGACTGTTGCAGTTCATGTTTGAGCACAACGAGGATTCCATGCGCAGCATATGCCGTCCTCTTGCCTTTACATCTAACTTTAACGATGACGAGCATCGGCGATTACTGCTCAGTTTCAATGCAGCAGAGCAGCTGGACATTGGAGCAGCCGCATCAGGACAGCGCGCGACGTTGTGTGGCATGCTTAATAAGTGCTGCACGCCCATGGGCCGTTGGTACTTCAGAGACCAAGTGCTGCACCCCCTGGTGGACACACGAGCGATCGTGGCGCGCCTGGACGCAGTGGACATGTTGCTGGCACGCACACCTGCCACTGCTGCTATTGCCACTGCTGCCACTGTCACATCTGGTGACACCTTCTTGATGCTCTGGCAAGTAGTTAGGGAAAGGTTGAAAAAGGTGACTGACCTGGAAAGGCTCTTTCGAAGGATTGCTCTGAGGAAAGTGGATCCCCATGACTTCATCACGTTGGAGGCATCTCTTTCCTCCCTTGCTTTACTCCAAGAGGACACAAAACAATTTGCCGCACTGCCCTCGTGCATTACAAAAAGCTGGGAGATGGCAGAGAGGCTGCGCGGGGCATACTATGATGCCCTATGGCTTCCTTCGCTAGAGGCCCGGCATCCTGTCGACATCTCGAACATCTCACATATAGCAGTCTGCACTCCTACACCCACCACCAGGAACATATTTGCTCCGGGCGTGTACCCTGACCTAGACAACCTGCAAGAAGCCGCAGATGAGGACAAGCGCCAGCTGGGAATGATTATAAAAGCCTTCAACGCGTCGCAAGGTGCCGGATACTTCCGTTTGGAAGGGACTGCCTCTTCTCGTCCCCCTCCTCCTCCTTCTACCATGATAACTGACTCTGTGATGATGGGCGGTGATGATGACAAAGACAAAAATGTGTCGCGGAAAGAGATGCAAACGACCACGCTGAGCTATTCCGTCGTGGGGACTCCGACCAGGTGCGCACATCTCCACAAGGCGGCCGTGAGCCGCAACAAGACCCTGTGGCACGGAACCCCCTCCGAGTTCAGGTTCTCAGACATCACGGTCCAGAACCTCACCAAGACGATGTCCTCTGTGCAGCATCCCGCGATTTCCAGATGGGCGAACGGGCTACAGCGCAAAGAAGACCAAATCCAGACCTTGGTGAAAGCCAGGTTTGTGGAGTCCGTGGACCAGCTCTGGTTGAGGCACAGGGAAGCGTTCATGGGCCTCACTAAGGAGGTGCAGGCGCTCGACTATGCCTGCACCTGCTCCCTCAACTCCAACGTACACCGGCACACCCGTCCCACTTTTGACCGGGCATCCCAAACACCATCGTACTTCCGAGCGCGTCAGCTACGACATCCGGTGGTGGAAATAATACACGACAAGACGCCCCATGTTCCTAATGACATCACCGTGGGTATGGATGCCACGGGGGTGCTGCTGTATGGCATGAACGCCGCCGGTAAAAGCTGTCTCATGAAAGCATTGGCCCTGGCGGTCGTGATGGCCCAGGCCGGTATGCATGTGGCGTGTGAGGCGTTGGACCTCTCACCCTTCCACCGGATTTTCACCAGGATTCAGTCGCATGACGACATGGCCCGCGGCCAATCCACTTTCATGGTAGAGATGTCCGAGCTCCGGAGCATCCTCAAAAGGTGCGATAGCAAGAGCCTGGTCATAGGGGACGAGGTTTGCTCGGGCACAGAATCGGTGTGCCCTGTCCATTGTGGGTGCCAGCCTGCAGAGCTTGCTTGCTCGTGGCTCTCCCTTCCTGTTTGCAACGCACCTGCACGAGCTTACCGCATTGCCTGAGCTGGCACCACTGCTGACCACCGAAGAAGGTGCGACTGGAGCAGAACATAACAACCCAAGGAAGAAAAGAAAGATTCAGATATGTCACCTCCGCGTGAGGTATGATGCGTCCACGGGGATTCTCGTCTATGACAGGAAGTTATGTCCCAGGCAGGGGCCCACTGTGTACGGCTTGGAGGTGTGTAAAGCTCTGGACATGGACCCAGAGTTCATAGACGCGGCTCACCGCATCCGGAGGGGCGTGCTGGGCTTGCCGGAAAGCTTGATCAGCCGCGGTCCAGGTGGTGGAAGTGGAAGTGGAAGTGCGGTGGTGGCCAGGTCTTCACGCTACAACGCCAAGGTTGTGGTGGATACGTGCGCCATATGCAGTATGGAATCTGCGGAAGAGGTGCACCACATTCACCACCAAGCTGTTGCGGACGCAGACGGGTACATAGGGTTCTACCACAAGTACGCGGCGTTCAACCTCCTCCCCTTGTGCCGCAGCTGTCATGACAAAGTGCATTCTGGAGCCCTGCATGTGGAAGGGTATGTGCAGACCTCGAAAGGGGTCGTGCTGGCAAGTGAGACCACCCATCAAACTCGAGAGATAGAAACAACTAAATAGGTTTTTTTAAGAAAGCGCCAGCGCTACCAGCAATATCAGCTTCTGCATTTTTTCCCTTCTATTTCATGACAGGATAAAGATGCGGAAGTTTTTTTTCTTCAAACAAGCTGTTTTGTACGGACAATCTGACAATCAGACACAGGTATACAACCAGGGTTCACGTGCTACTGTTTGACCTCGATAGGAGAAATATTTGCTATAAGCGTTTCAATCTTTTGGATTATTCTACAAGGAAATCAAAAAAAGAGAAACTACCGAATAGAAACTATTGATCAAATGAGCCTTTTCAAAGCCATCTTCGTATAAAAGATATATATGGAGGTAATTGATTCAAAAAAATCTATTTTAGTATGATGTCATGGCGACGCAGCATGGACTTGGCTCCGTGCTGAGTGCCACGCATCCGCAGTCCAGCGCGCCGGCGAGCTACAAGAAGGTGCTGGGCACACACCCGGTGTCCACGTTTCGCTTTCGTTGGATGCTGGGAAACCGCTTCCCGAACGCCGACATTATTCTGAAAATGTCCGCTCCCGTCGAAAAAGGTATAGCGAATGGGAAGCAAAACGAATCAACACCTCAACAACGGGACTACTCCTCGCATGACGGAGCATATGACGGAGCATATGACGGCATGTCCAGCAGCAGCATCGTCGTGTCCAGGTAGACTCGCGGCACCACGTGAGGGGGCACGACGTGCGGCATTTCGTCTTCTTCATCTTCACTACGAAGAAGAGGCCGATTCATACAGTGTGTACGGTGGACGTGAGCGCGGCCGATCGTCCACAAGGGCGCGCCACGTGTGAGAACACTCGTTCGCGACGCATGCAACGTACGCGACGCGCACCGCCGTCTTCAGCATGGTCCTGGATCGGGGGTGGGTGGGGGTCCCTCTTTCTCTTTCTCTATCTCTTCGCTCTCTTTCTCTCTCAGTAAGTTTCAGAAAAAAAGAAGGAGAACTACTTCAGAACGTGGACAGATTTATATCCAACTCCTTTATCTTTTACATGTACTTAACCGGACACGAGCGCGGGGGGACGGCGGCGGCAGAAGCTGCCCGCCACCTCCGTACAAACAATGACGATCGCGGAGCAGTAGTCGCGGTCATACTCACCCATCCACTTTACGTGGCATTCGAGTGGGAATATTTGAATAATGTGAGTAAGATGTGTCTCGGTATACACTTAACTTCTACATTTTTATACGGACAGACGTCTGCACTTAAGCTTAATCACCTGTAAGGACACACAGTAAGGGAGCAAGTAAAATGTTCCACGAGCTTGTATCCAACAAAAGGAACGTTAAGAAAGTGAAGTCAGGTGACTTGATGACACACAGTGATCAACGCAAGAACACACAATCTGCTCAGCAAAATTCTTGCACTCCTTTTCCTTCTCCATCTCCTTCTCCTTCTTCTTTCAAAGTAAACAAGGACATGGAGGCCATCGCCAAGATGATGGAGGACCACATATTCATGATATCTAGCGATCCAGTGAAGACAAGCCACGCAGCAGCGTATCGCAACATCCTGGAACAGCGCCTGCAGGATGCATTGGACGACATGACAATCTATATTAGCCGACGCAAGGTTGATTGACAGATTTCACCGGCATAGGCGAAATAAAATGGGGGTATGAAAGAAAGAAGGAAAAAATGTCGAAGACCTCCCGGACGAACACACCTGGCCAGTGCAATGCGTCTAGCTATCTACCTGTCACGTTATTTCTTACAATGGTCACCTTAATTTTCTTCCTTTACATTTACATTTGGGTCTTTAGCACTAAGTCGACGAGGCCTGCAGCCTACCCGCCATACGGACGGAAAGAGCTCTTTGCGCAGGACCCATTGGATGATGAAGAGGTCCGCGACATCAGGGCAAACTGTGGGGCTTTCACAGACGTAGAAAACTGTGAGAAGCTGAAAAAGCAGTACCTTGAAAGGCGAGAAAAGTTCCAAAGGGGGGACTTGCAGGGTGAAGAGCGGAAGCAGTTCCTCCAAGACAGCATACAGTATCGCAAGCTGCTGAACTACACTCCTGTGAGTCAGTAGTGGATTGTCACATCGTAGGTCCTGGGTCCTCGTATTATTTAGGATTGTTTTGCGTCAGTGTCAGTATAAGTAGGCAATGGGGTGAAGAAAATTTTTCGCAACGTGTGCAAATCATCATCTCTGCCCATGGATTGGCAGATGTGCTTGAAGTTCAGACGTCCAGAAGCGCAGCAGATTAGGAAAAACATGACAAATACCCCGCACTCGGTGCCCTTGTACTGCCGTCGGATGTCGTTGTGCTCACACTTGAAGGGCCATGCAAGTGAAGCTCCGTGGAGAAGGCTCACTTGCCTCTGTATGTCCTCCATGAGCTGAACGACCTCCTTTGGTGGAGCAGCGGCGACCGAATCATAGTATATCATGCCGTATATCTTGTTGTGCGGGCGGGGGTCAATACCTATGTAGCAGCATACCCAATGGGATCCCCCCTCGTTGTGCTTGTCTGTGTTCATAACGATCCCTATGCGGTGTTTGCCCGCGTGCCACATGTCGGCAACGTTAAAGTTGCACATCTCCGTGGACACACACTTCCCACCGGACAGCTTGTGATTAAAGTCCATTGGGAAGACTCCTACGAACGCAAAGTCTGGAATGGTCGTCTCATACTGCCGCATCACGTCGTCTATGTCCAAGTTGCTGAGCCATTCTCTGTCATTTTTGGTCCAGGATTCCGGCATCACAGGTCGGAAGGCACCCTTGAGCTCAGGCTCATCTTCCCTCGATAAAAAGGGCATGCTCAGCCACTTGTACTCATCCCCTAAAGCCGTTCCTAGGCGATCACGGAGCTCGAGAAGTGCCGCACCCTCCCGCCCCTGGACGAATTGAATATGCATCCCACTGCCGTGATATTTGTTATACCTCTTGACAGCAATGTACACGTCGTCCTTCGTCAGACACGTGTCCAACACGGTGTTCCTGTCCATGCGGCGGCGAGAGCTGGATGGCGAGCAGTGTCCGGCTCTTGCTTGTGCTCGTGCTCGTGCTCGTGCTCGTGCTCGTGCTCGTGTCAGTCGCATTTATTTCGACTGTAGACTTTTTTCAAAGATGACGATGTACATACAGCTACGAGCAAAAAATGGACAACCCCAATTATGTCATCTGTGACTGCTGTGACTGCTGTGACTGTTCGAGGAATCTAATTATTTCGTTTGTCGCTTGGTTCACCACCGCCTCCTGTTCCAAAAGCTGTTTCTCTCTTTTCTCCAGTTCCTCCTCCTTCTTTTTAGTTGCGTAGTTGATTGATACTCCCACTTCTTTGCTCTCCTTCGAATATCCTAGGGCTGAGCAGAGAGGGTTGTATTTCATCTGCCTGTCCAAGCCGTTACTCAGCCAATTCCAAAAGTCCTGTACATTGGGGTGGTAAGTGGACAGGCAGAATACAAAGACCTCCTCCATCTTGTGCGATGGAACGTGAGGTAGAAATGCAGTCACTTTGTCCATGAAACGCATGAACCCCTTCTGTTCTGACAAGATGACGTCGGGGATAGGTTTGCCATCTTTCTTAACGGCATCAACGGCTTTTATGAAAGCGCCAATGACCGACTCCCTCCGATCAAAGTACCTAGCACCGCCAACCATGAATTGTTTTGTTCGTGTATTGAAAGTCAGTGACATGTTGTAGCTTTAGGTGTGTTTTTGTAATTGTAATTAGACAGCAGTGGGTGGTAGGTCAGGTGAGGCTTCCTCGCATGATAGCTTCAAATTTTTTTTGATTCGTGGAATACCATTCGTCACAACTATTGTGTCAAGAACAGCCCTGATTGGTGGGCTTTTCGACACGATCTAGGGCTTTTCAAGCCAAGGAGATTCAGCACCTCCTACTACTAGAGGTTGGACACGCACTGTCTCCGTGTGCTGGTATTCCTCATCCAGACGAGCGTCTTTGCACCTCAAAGAACAGTGGTGGTGAATTGCGGAGAGGGACCGGTTACCGGTGAAGCCTTCATCTGCCTGTTCAAAGTCTTCACCCACGCTGCATCCTCCATATTTCATCATTATCTTCCAAACAGATAACTTGGCATTGCCGCAAGCCTGTGAACAAGTCTGTTTGCAAGCATGCAGAATGCATCATGTTGCTCAAGGTTGTGTTTGCGGCATTGCCGCAAGCCTGTGGACGAGTCCGTTTGCTTTCTTGCATGTATGACGTACTCTGATATGAAATTGATATGAAAACAATAACTCTGACCAATGAAATATGTGACAGTTGAAATTCTTCTTTTCCACTATGAATGTTTCTGTCCTTATTTGAAAGAAATTCGAGTGTTCTTTTGAATCAGATTCGAATCAGCAGTTTCGAATGGACTCTCTGTTGTGTCTGTCTGGTCTACCGTCCGAGATTTTAGTCCTAATTCTCGAAATCATGGATGATGACTCGCGCCGCGCCCTGATGCAAGCATGCCACAGCATCCACGACGACAAAGCTGTGCGTGCAAGCATTCGGCATTCGTCACTGCATTCCCTGGGGATGCCCTGCACAGCCTGAGCATCACAACCAAGAGCCAAGAGCAAGCAGCAAGAGCATTGCAGATGCTGGCTGACTACCGTCTTTCCGGGTCCAGCCTCCTCCACAACCTGCACACGCTGTCTTTGAACCTTGTACGTTTGTCTCTGTATATTTTTTTGAACCCTTCATTTTTTTAAGAAAGGGAACACAAACACCTTATTCTACTTTTGAACAACAACTGCAGAACTGGTTCCAGTGCTCCATGGCAACTGCCGCTGAGTTGGGGAATGCTCTTTCGTCATTGTGTCCCAACTTGCATGAGCTACGTATCGTTGAGTGTACCAACATGCCCAAGCTAATAAGGTTCGTGAGGGCCTTTGGGAGCAGCCCGTCAACTCTGCAATCTTTAAGGTTCGAAAGCCTGTATGGGAGCTCCCTAGCCCTGCAGAATGCTATTGCAGACAGACATTCAAGCTTGCGCAGCCTCACAATGCTCCAGTGCACAATGCTACATCCTACTGACGTGTTGGACGTATCGGTCTTGGCGAGGCTCGGCAGTCTCGAGTTTTTGGACCTGACCAAGAACATGCACCACGTCGGGTTACAGGCTGTCCTGAGTGCATGCACAAGGATTCGGACGCTTTCAATGTACACGATACATGGCGCGGTCGACAGCAGCAGCTTGGAGACTTTGCATCTACAGAGCTTGCCTTTGCGTGACCTCAATGCTCTGCGTACTGGGAGCGCACTACCTAAGCTCAAGGCAGTATTTGTGGACACCGCATACCTGTACCCTGACGCTGACTGGATCAACCGAATAGCAGACGACATCCTTGCCCTGAATGTGACAACAAGCAAGCTTCATCTCCTTTCCGGCGCTCCTGACTCTGACATACCGCTGCGTGTGTTGGAACCACTCGCGGGCACCGACATGGCAGCCCGGTTGTTGACATTGGCTGTTCACGGCGTCGACCTTTCTGTGCTGACATCTGATGGCTTCCCCGAGCGTGTCTTGCCAACATTCTTTCCAAACCTAACAGGTTAGTTGCTTCTTGCTTCCCTTTAATCAACTAGTTATTGAACGAGTGTTGCATTTCCTTCTTACTGACACACACCAAAACAAGTGAACACGCGTCTTCATTGTCGTACCTCAACAGGCTTGGAGCTCATTCGTTGCAAATTTGACTCCTTGGCAGTCCTTGACAATGTGGTGGATTCATTTCCGTTGCTGAGGCACATTGCAATCTCATCCGGCAGTGGAGATACCGCTTACCTGGACACCATCATTAAAAAGAACGGGTTTCCCAGAACACTGAAAAGGTGTATATATGTTGATTTTTATGGCAATTTTGGAGCTATGGGGGTAGAGAAGAGAATAATGATCAAATCTGCGGTATCTGCTTGCAAGGGCACTTGTATTAGAGTATCCTTTCTAGACATGTTTGGGATTTCCATATCCTTGTAAATACGCATGCAGTAGATCCAAAAGATCAGTGCCAAGTCTGAATATGGTTGGCCAGAACCTTATATTTACGGCGTATATACAGTGAGAATACTGTGTAAAATCATATCTATACATAAGGGATGCACATTATCTTACTTTGCAACAATGCTGTCTAAAACAAGTACCCAGGGACGTTTCTTGACGTCAGAAGCACCAGCGTTGTGGCCAAAAGCATGGAACATCATCAACATCAACGCCATTCACAGGAGGAATCAAACCAAGTTGAAGCAGGTGAAGAGTAAACTACCTTACCAGAAGAGGTACTGGGTGATAAGGGACAGACATCCTGCTTTTGATCACCCTTTATTTGATCATGAATACTTCCTTGCGGTGATGCTTCCGCATAAGGACACCTTCTGGCTTTTGCACGCAAAGAGGAGTGCGAAGAACATCTGCTTACATATCAAAGACAAGGTCGCCTTCCATCCATATGCTCTAACACACAAGATAAAGAGGTAGAATCAATCAAAGTACAGCAGCCAGAGCAACCAAAGGAGGATGCGGATCTGGCTTCCCTGGGCATGGCTTACCTAGAAAAATGCAGGGCACATGGCCTCAGTCTTGCTGTCTTTGACTCTTCACGCTGCACCGAGCTTGAAATATACCCTTCTCTGACACACCAAGTGGGTGCATCAGCGGAAAAAAGAAGTGCTTTAGAGAGGGCGGTATTTCTTACAACAATTACTTCATTTCCCAGCAGGAGAGTACAATAGTCTCGGTCCAAACATCATTACGAAAAAAAAACATGTGAAAGGAATGGCATTCTCTGTTCGAGCATGGATCCACGGATCCGATGAAACATGTATACAACGAACACCGTAAACCTGAAATGTGTACAGTTGGAACAAAGCAGATCAGCACACATGCACGTACTGTTGGATCAGATCAACATCAACACTGACATGACTAATTCTATTTGACAGATGACGCGACTGTATTATACAGCATGGATGCCAACGGAGCATCAATGGGTTAACCCAAACTTCTTTTGAGTGCGTGCCTTCAACTCCTCAACTGCGAGCACAGGAACATTGTGATTGAGCAAATTGAGCAAGTGTGTAGGGTTGGCATCGTTTTACACATGGGTTTTCTGAAATATACGTTGATTTCACACAGTATTCTCAGTGAGAAATTCTCACCATATATACGCCGTATACATATGCGTCATCAGAGAAGAGTCACGGACAGAACGTATCCCTGTTGCAGTATTACGTGAGGTCACCTTACGTTGCAAGAAGATATGAGCAGGCACTGTACCATGCGACAGTTCCACAACGGGTGGACAAGACGCAAGCTGATGGATACCATTGATTTGCCCCAGTGTTTGGTAGGCATCCCAGCATTCTGAGTTTGAGTGCACAGTAATAACATTTTTTGCGAGGAATTAGGATAGTTCGAGAGTTCGAGAGTTTTATTTTGTTTGAAAGACATGGTCCGTACCAACGCAATAATAATAATAATCCCAAGGCTTGGTATTCATATAACAATTGGGCACTCGTAGTAGATAAGGTTACCTTTCAAATGTGGTCACATTGGGTGGAATTGCTTTGTGATAGAAGGAGCAAATGCCGCCGCCACCAACATGCTGAAGGTGGAAGTAAGGAAGAGGCTCTACCTCTTGCAATTATTGGTAATATTCATAATCAGGTCACAGATAGTGATGCAACGGACACTGTGCTACGTGCTGCGCAATTCCATGGTGTCGAAGAGGTGCTGGTACAGGGGACATTTGACTGTAAAGTGGTAAGGATTTATGATGGGGACACGGTATGGGTGGCACTTCGCCCCCATTATACATACGACGCTTTGACCACTCAAGGAAAAAAACAACAACACGTGGGGCGGCTGTGTTGCCGCCTCCTGGGCATAGATGCTCCGGAGATGCCGCGGTCACACGTGGACGTGAGCATGCATGCAAACTACTATAAGAGAGCCTTTGCTGCGAGGAATAGACTGGTGGAGCTTGTGACGAGCTGTCAAGTCTGCTCTGTGGAGCCGCCTTTGAGCGACCACCTGATGCAAAAAGTGGTGGATTGCAACACCGCTGTGCTGAAGAATGGACTGGAGCTGCTCCACAAAAAAGACAAGTACGGCAGGTATCTGGCGCGCATCAAGACGCTGGACGGGCGAGATGCGTCAGATGTGATGCTCGATGAGGGGCATGCGGTCCCTTATGATGGAGGGCATAGGGACCCCCCTTTTGTGTGAATTGTTTGGATCTATACATCTATATAGTCTTGACAGCAGCGGTTTTGCAAAGATAAAGACTGGAACAGTACTTCAGAAAAACTAAAGATGCATTTAGGACAGATTTCACTGTGTGACAGCGTGGCTTACAACATAAAATCCAACGAAGACAAGACAAGATCCTGCAAGAATTGGACGCATTCTCGGTTAATATCATCAAAAAGCACCATGACAATTTTGTGCAATCTCGGCACGTGGACATCATCAATAAAAACCCGTTCATGGTGGGCCTGCGGAGCAACGGCAACCCGTATTACCTGTACCTCACGAGGTGCAATTTTGTCAACCAATGCATCCTAGTGGATAAGAAGGTCCAGCAAGGTTATTTCTATCCGCGGAGCTAAAAAACCTCACCCGCCTCTCCTTTGACGACGCCCTCTTTGAAAACACGCTGTTCGAGGGAGAAATGATCAAAGACAATGACGGCAACTGGCTCTGTCTCGTGAGCGACCTCTTGGCATTGAGAAACGCTCCCCAAGATGACGTGAACCTTGTGCGCCGCATCAACACAGTTTATGCCATACTGGCTAATGGGTTCTCCCCAGATGACCACGACATATGCCGGCTGGAAGTAAAGCGCTACTTTCCTCCGTACGACCTGGAGCGTGCCCTGAAAGAGTTCATGCCTCGGCTTCCTTACACCTGCCGAGGCGTGTACTTCAAGCCTTTCTTCTATAAGTTCAGAGACATCCTGCTCAACTTTGATGATTCCCTCATCAAGAAAATAGTGCGCACCAGTTTCAAGGATCAGGGCAACTTTCTGCTGTTGAAGGATAAGGTTGAGCTCGAGGAAAGACAGCGGCTGGGCGGAGACAAAGCACAGCCAACACAGGAGCGCGAAAAAACAAAAAACAACACGGGAGCGATTACGCTGGAATCTTATCATATGTACGCCGCTACTACAACTAACGACATCTGCGTTCATACAAATACAAACACAAATAACAATACACTGCCACAATTACAGTCACAATCACATGCAGACAGTCAGCCAGAGAGCGAGGGCAGTGGTAGGAGAGTATTTTGGGTTAGAAACACCAACCTGCCCGATGTTTACGAGCTTTACGAAAGCTCTACCGAGGCAGTCAAGGGGGCGGCTTCGGCTGTGACACCACCAAATGCGCAGATCGCATGTATTCCGTCGTTGCAAAGCAGCAAGTACCTCAGAGGGCTCTTTGCCACTGCCGGCGTCACTGATGTCATACCCATGGAATGCGTGTTCAGTCCTAAGTTCGAGAAGTGGACGCCTGTGGCGGAAAATCCGCGACCGAATGTAATTAACGAACATTGACGGTGAGCAGCCGCAGGCTGCGTGACCCATTTTATGATATTTTATCCGTCATCAGTAGGGTTGGCAGAAAGCGTATATATCCTTAACCCTTAGGCACTTACCCCTTAAGGAAATATACGGAATTGGCCAACCCTAGTCATCAGTGTTCAGTGACCTACACTAGAGCCCCATTCAGCGAGCCCACGCGCGAACCGCGTCCAATTCCAATCCCTGATCCATTATGAGATGCCACTTGACGTTCGTTTTGGCAATTTGCAGATGAAGGAGAAGAAGATGAAGAAGAAGAAGCTGCATGAGGGTTGAATTCGCTGAAGTCCTCTCCGAATACGTTTGCACATTGAAGTCCGTTCATGACGGCCGCACTTCCGTTCATTGACGTCTCTGTGTTCTGTACCCCTGTCAGCGCATCTGCGGAGTCTCGACTGACTCCCTGATACGGTGCCCACTGCTGGTGTTGTGTTTGGTGGAGGGTATGAGCTTCCGGAAGTATAGTTACCTGGGACTGTTTCGGAAGCTGCTGCTGGTACGGCAGTGTAGGCTTGGATGGCTGCTGGTCACGGACAGCCTCTTCCGAATTGCTTCCTGAAAACACATAGCTGTATAGTTCATCCTCATCATCGATGTCCGTTCCATTCCTAGTGGCTCCTTTGTTTTTTTTGCGTGGTGCCTTTTGATTTTCTGTTAAGGACACGTCCTTTTTTACAGCCCGTTGTTTGCTGCTGCCTTCTTCATCGCTCATATTCATATTCATATTCATAATCATATCCATACTCTTACTCTTACTCTTACTCTTACCCGTACGGGTATCCTCATCCTCATCCTCACCCTCATCCTCATCCTCATCCTCATCCTCATCCTCAACCTCATCTTCATCCTCACCCTCATCCTCATCGTCATCCTCTTGCCTCCTCATCCTCTTGCTCACTGGCTTGCCTACAAAATTTGTTTGGTCGGTTTTTGACTTGTTCCTTCGCCTCGAGTGCTCCTTTTCAATGATGGCATTTTTTAGGAGCAGGTGGACGATGGATATGATGAGAGCGAATAGCACAACGTTCTTCAGCGCAAAAGGCATCCAATACATTGTGTGTGTCATTATACTCTTCGCATAAATTTTTGGGACGTGTGTGACCCCCACATATTTAATCAACTATTACTACCCTTCGCAATTGAACAATGAACAGTGAACTGTTGTTGGACACAATTAGGCCGACACGGAGTTAAAATATAAACAATGTGCAAAACGCAGCATCATATTATTGTTATGGGCGAGGAGCAGGGGGGTATAAAAGCTAGACAAGCCGCATAATATTTCCGTATTACCAGTGCAAGGGATACTGGAAACTGAAAATGCCGTTCTTTCGAGCAAGGAATAGGGAGGCAATTGATGCTTTAAAAGCTACCAGTGTAAGAACTAATGCTACGAGTGAGAAAGACAGCGGTAGTACGAATATTGCATCAAGCATGCCCTCGGACACGCGCCTGTCTGCTAAAGGTTACTCTTTTCTTAAAGACTCGCTGAACCCTGCCCATTTGAAGGCCATTCAAAAGGAGCTCACGGTGACGCCCGAACAAATGGGGGGTCCTTCCTACGGCCCGGTGACGCCTTCCTTTTCCTTATGGATGGAGAGCGCAACGCGTCTGTATGTTCCCAAGGTTTACGGCCTGTCCAGGTTTGGCACGCCCGAAAGGTCCACGATATCAGAGGGAGCAATAATCAGCCTCAGCTTCAAAGGCAGCCTGCGGCCGGAGCAGCTGGAACCCGTGCGCGCGTTCATGGAAGAGGCACATGACCCTAAGAGAATGGGAGGCATCCTGTCGCTCCCATGTGGGAGCGGAAAGACCGTCATTGCCCTCCACATCCTGGCAGCAATGTCAAAAAAGACGCTTATTGTCGTGCACAAGGACTTCCTTTTACAGCAGTGGCGGGACCGCATATGCGACTTTCTGCTGGGGGCAAAAGTCGGGACCATCAAGGCAAAGGTCCTAGATGTGGAAGACAAGGACATCGTGATTGCCAGCCTGCAAAGCCTGAGTATGAAGGATTATGCCCCGCACATATTCGAGGACATTGGCCTTCTCATCATAGATGAGGTACACCGCACCGGTACCGACGTGTTTTCACGGGCGCTGCACAAGACAAACGTGAGGCACGCTCTGGGTCTGTCGGCCACAGTGCAGCGCAAGGACGGAATGACAAAAGTGTTCACCTGGTTATTGGGTGAGGTCCTTTATTCTGTAAAGAGCAGAAATGATGAGGTGGATGTCATCATCAAGCGGTTCTACAGTGAAGATGACGTTTACAGTGAGGAGCCACAGGGATACGACGGGAAGCCCAACACTTCCCGGATGATCAACAATGTGACTGGCTACATGCCCAGGACGACCATGCTTGCCCGATGTGTAGCGGGTATCCTACAGCATAGCCCGGGAAGGCGAGTGCTTGTCTTAAGCGACCGCAAGAAACACCTGTCCGATGTTGCGGCCGCGGTAGAAAGAGAGAGCCACAGTCAAGGGAATATCAGCACAGGGTTTTACATTGGCGGCATGAAGGCAGATGCCCTGGCTGCGTCCCAGGAAAAAGACGTGATATTGGCTCTACGTTCAGCTTCGCCAGTGAGGGCTTTGATGTGCCCGGTCTTGACACGCTCTTTCTGGCGTCCCCAAAAACTGACATCGAGCAATCGGTGGGCCGCATCCTGCGCCAGAAAGCCGCAGACAGGAAGAATGTGCCCCTCATTTTTGACGTCGTTGATGCGTTTTCTGTCTTCGAAGCGCAAGGTAAAAAGCGCAGGGCCTACTATAAGAGGCAGAATTACTCCATCAAGGTGGCTGACATCAACACAGACCCTCTCTTGCTACTGCAAAGACAACAACATGAGCAGCAACATGTATATGAGCAGGACGATAGCACCCCAAACAAGCATTGCAGCGAGTACGCTTTTCAATGTGTGAATGAATGAACGGGTGAACGGGTGAAGCAGTAGATTGCTGCACTTTGTGTTTCCAATATTGTTCGCTTGGCAGAGTATATACGTTAAAAAAACGAAAAACTGAAAACGTATATTTCCTTAACCCCTAGGCACCTACCCCAATGTACGGAATTGGCCAACCCTATACGTATATAATGTACACGTAACAAGTGATTCACAATTCACTGGTCAGAGTATAACAATTAGAAAGCATCCTGTTCCATGGGTGGGACGACATTGGGTGCTGTAATGTCTACTATGGACAGCTGCAAACCGTAATAATTGTTCAAGTCTGTTGTGTGGCTTTCGTTATCTTCATCCCAGAACCTGTCTAGGAAGACAAGGATGTTGCGGACGACCTTAGATCTGTTGGGGCCTGCAAACCGTAATTTTGCAACATACGTGCACCGTCCGTATGTACGCTCATCAAACTGGACATCCTGCACTAGCTCTACGCAATCGCCATCTGTTCCGTAGACAGGTATCAAGCTCCGAACGGTCTCGTAAGCCTTGGGTGATGTCAAAAGTGCCCGTGCGCTCCACAAGTACATGCCACAACCAATGGGACTAGTGCATGGGACTATGTCAGTCCTCGTGCGACTGTGGGATTTTGGCAGCAGGCTGGGCTCGAGCACAATGGAAAATTCTGCGCAAACCATCGCTTGATGATGAAGATGTAGATGTCAAGAAGAACTATGCTAGTGCTTCCTTTAGATGCATGAAAGAATGAATGAGTCACCGTCATCCTAAGACCTAAGGAGAACTTGTGCGGCAATGCCGCAAGCCGTGAACAACACACACCCCCCATGAAGGGTCTAGCAGCGTCTTCATCACTTGTGGGAGAGTTTGTCGTCACGCTTGACTCGTGCAGACTAGAAATGAACTAGCAGTTCCATTATTTCATTATTCCTGTGCTGTTTCATTTATACACGGGTTGATTGGTTGAATGGGGATACGATAACCCTCGGATTGGGAGGCTCTGGACGCAATTGCATGTTGGCATTCCGTAACATGCTGTCTAATGGTGCACCTCCGTTGGTGAATGTGACAGCCGGGTGACTTGGATCCCTGGAAGGGAGCCTGTCCAGTGCGTCAGAGTTGTTCCAAGGTGACACAAATTCGGACGGCACCTCTTGGGGCATAGGCCGCAGGTCGTGATAGCCCGCCCGGGCGTGCTTGCTAGTGAGGGGCACAAACACCTTGTATAAGTGTCCTACTTCGGCTTCTCTAAAATAAAAAATAAAAAATAGAGCCACTGTACTCGTTGCAGTGGCTCTCTCAATTTTTGTCGGGTCTGGCGACCTGTGTTGGTTATGCATGGTTATCAGGAGACCAGCCTCGCCGTCTCCTCTTCACGTG
>Ga0307963_1001647_pt1 | contig 17281 bp, 20 predicted proteins | sample OrgLakmetagen594_FD_201829 | JGI IMG/M metagenome (GOLD analysis project Ga0307963, IMG submission 201829) | Saline water microbial communities from Organic Lake, Antarctica - #594 | ecosystem: Environmental > Aquatic > Non-marine Saline and Alkaline > Saline | place: Antarctica: Organic Lake...
AAGTCAGGCCCTTGCTGCGGACCGTGTAACAACCCCCACAAAAAAAAAAAAAAAAAAAACAAGGGTGCCCCCTCTCCCCCCTGCTGTTTTCCATTCACTTGAACGACATTGATAGCGTGACTGATGGGGCACAGGGTGCGCTCACAATGTTTTACTGTGAAAAACATGCTGTTTGCTGATGACCTTTCCCTCCCTTCCCAATGAACACGCAAATTTGCAGACCGTGCTAAACAAGCTGAGAGTATACGCTGAGAAGAACAAGTCTCTCACTGTCAACACACAGAAGTCAGAGGTAATGTGCTTCAAATTCCAACTCTGAAAACCTGCCCCCCCCCTGTACTTTGACGGTGTATGCTTCTTTACACGGACTCCTTCAAATATTTGGGCATGGTGTGCGACAAGCAGATCAATCTGAATACCGCGGCTGACGCAGCACTTTGCCCATTCACGGCAGGCACATTCAGAGTTGAAGAGTTTGTTCAGAAACATGACCTTCAAACAGGCTACACGCGTACATATGGCTTCTCAAGACATACGCTATTCCTGCTGGTATGTATGCGAGTCAGATTTGGACCACTCCTTACTTACAACAAGGCAAAGAGATGGACAGTCCCCTTCAGAAATGGCTGTTGGCAATGCTGAAAAGGATGTTGGGAGTCAACGACACCACGCATTCATGGTGTGTCATGCGAGAATGTGGATTGGAACCCCTACAGTTCAATTGTTTTTGCGCAGCAATGCGGCTGTACAATTCTTTGACTAAATCTAACAGCTACACAATGAAAAAGGTCTTACATGCAGCTGAGTATACGGTCCAAAGATTTCTGGTCAGCCCATATATTCTTTTCTTTCTGCCATGGATGGTCTGACACACAATCTTATATCTTCAAACAGAAGCTGCAACACTGTGAACCCATTGATCTCAGCCGTTCTGTGGTAGACCTCAGGGAGAGACACTTGGAGTGCTGGACACGCACCTTATTCTGAAACTCATCCGAGAGAGCACAACAGCAAACGCTCTACTTATCAACAATGGTACGGTGTGCTCTTCCTACCAAAAGGGCTCTGGTCACTCATTTGCCTTACATCCTTCCCAAATACATTTTTTCCACCTGCCTCGTGATGTCATCCGTAGTACAGCTCGTTTCAGACATCGTGTTCACACCCTACGTTTTGAGACAGCGACCTGGAATCAAAGTAACTCCCCCACCTGTGACTGTGTGATACTGGTGATGTCTAAGATGAGCAGCATGTCTTTTCCACTGCGCTAATCCCTCCTGCGTGCTTAATCTCCGCAGGAAATATGCACCTCTGTTTCCCCCTACAGAAGCCCACGATGTGTTTACTTTCTTAAGCCAGAACAATAACAAGCTTTATTTTTTCTCCATGAACTTATTGCGTTTTATGAGCAGGCTAGCAGTCGCACTTCTTGCCTGAAGACCTTTCTTTGTAAACCTTATGAGCTCAGGATCTGTGACAAATGTGACTGGCACTCTGTTCAGGATGAGGAACACAATTTGCTGGACTGTCCACATGAACATATTGTTAGCCTTCGCACACAGCACCGCCAGCTGGTCTTTTTACCTCAAAATGAAGGTAGCCCAACTCGTTTGAGGACTTTTTTGAACCGACCAGATATTTATGGTGTGGCCTCTTTTGTGGCTGAGTGCCTAGCCCGCCCTTTTCCCTCGATTTATTCTAATGCTTTTTTTGGTTCGGTTTCAGGCTTTTCCTAAGCTTCCGCTCAGATGCCCCCCAGAAGCATACATAGTAACCTTACCTTACCTTAGCTTGCTGCGACTTGTGCCTATTGCTCCTAGCTAGTAGGATGGTGTGGAAGATTATGCAGTGCCCTGGTAAGCGTCCTCTTCGTGTTGTTGTTCATGCAGAAAAGCGTGTTTTGGCTGAGATTGCAAGCAGATATAGGTTAAACCCGCACCAAAAATCCAAGTCAAAAAAAAATTGCCATCCAACCAAGTCCATAATCAATGTTCGAATAAGACGAGGGTGTACCACCTCACTCCGGGATCTAAGCTACATTAGAGGACTGACAAGCGAGCATCCAGGTGGACGCCTTGCAGCAAGGCAGAGCCAATTCTACGCGGTTCCGATATACCTGCACACAAAGCGACACACAGGCATTTTGTCACAGGTCCACACGCTTGTTGCAAATTCTAAATTGCTGGAAACTTTGAAGAAGAGGAGGGAGAATTTTACATATTTTGGAAAAGCAATAGACACACAATGAGGGTTTTCAGCATGGAAGCAGTGCCTGCCTTCTACTGCCTGCCTTCTGCATCCTAACAAAGAAAAATAGTGGCGCTGCGCTTGGGGAACCCTTTTCGCCATGCATGTCATCATCAGCAAGTCTTGTGTGAAAAGGCATGGCAGAAAAACTTCCACAGCTATAAAGACCTTATGGGTGATGGAAGATGTCTGTTGGAACTTCCTGAAACATGCCATTCTTAATCCCGGACAGCGCTTGCACCGAGCACACGTCATCACAACAACAATTGGCCAGAATGCAATTGTGCTCCAGCAATGTTGTATTTAACTTCCTGCTAATCACAAAATGCAGCAACATGACTCCGCTCGATGACGGATTTGCATTTTGCGGCATTGCCATTTACGGTAGCCCGGTATGTCTTAAAATTAAGTCTTCTTTCCAGCTGTATACATTTTATATCAAGGAGCTCATGAAAAATGGTCCGGATTTGCAACCAGGGCATCGTACGACAGTTGGAAAGCACCATCCTTCTTGGCATAAGGTTCTCACTCGATTTGGCTGTTCAAATTTTTGGAGAAAGGTCCGAATTTTCTAAGCTATAACTTATAGTATAAGGCTCTCAGTTTCTATAGCAATCCTTAAGCCCTAAACACTTTGTGTCCTAGGGTTCCAACTACGCAGGCAGTGAAAACCATGCCCCACATTGATTAAGGAAAAGAAAGCCACTTTGGTACCGAGTACTGTAAAACTCCTTTACCAGCAGACAAAAAAGGCCCAGTCCGAGAGGTCCAACAGAGTACCAGAAGGAGACTGAAGTACCAGCCTCAAACAAGCAAGAGCACCAGACACAGAGACAGCAGAGCTAAGCTCAAAGTCTCCAGGGATGACAACCCCTCCCGGCCACTGCCAGCCTCAAAAACTACCCAGTCACACGCGACAAGCCAGCCTGCCTTTTACTGCCTGCCTTCTGCATCTGACATAATTCATAATCAATTGGACGTCATCCAACTGCATCTCAGAGGTTCACAGCTACCACAAAAGCGTCTCGCCTTTTTATCTTGTCTCACCTTATTTAACCAAATACAGACTTAACAAGCATGCACAGACAAACAATAGCACACACACACACAAATTTGTCGCGTACCTGAGTAACAGCCCGTCATTCCCGAGGATTAAGCCATTGCCGTTAGCTCCAAATTTCACGGCGTACAGGTTTCCAGGGACTTCATCTCCACTCTTGTCACGCTTCCATGACCTGTGTGTGTGTGTGTGACAACATTGCCAATGGGTACCCAAGCATATGGAGACAACCAGTGATGCACTCATCTCTGAGCCTTATCATGTTCACTTGACGTCCTCAATAATGTGGGGAGCAGCACTTTTTCTACTTCTTAACTCACTTGCCACCATCTTCGCTCTTAAACAGGGAGCCTGAACCTCCGACGGCATAGCCCAAATCCGCATTCTTAAACCTGTGAGTGAGCATGTGCACGTGAACATGTGTGTATGTGTGTGCGCGTTTATGTGTGTGTGTGTGTGTCGATTTGCATATCTCTATGTGTGTGTTTGTGCATGTGTGTGAGTGCGTGTGTGTGTGCACAAGAGTGCATGTGTGTTAGTGCGCACACGAGTTGCGCACATTTGAGCATGATGTTGGCCAGTGATCCACTCACCCGACATCTAGGATACCAAAGCCACGCGAGTTAAGTTTGACGTCCTCGTACTTCTCTGTCACTCCAGGCTCAGCAGCCAGCAGCACCTCTCCGCCACGCGTGCTTAGCCAGATCTGCGAATCAAACATGAAATCCATGCAAGTTGCACATGGAATCAACGCACCAAAAGTATCGCTTATGCATGCTCGCTTATGCATGCCCAGCCAGCCCGTGTTGCACACGATAAGATAACGCGCATAAAAAAGTTACACCGGCTGGTGGCACTGTCAACTGTGCGACCTTTCTGGGAAACATGAAGCCACTTTCTGGGAACCATGAAGCCATCCTCATGCACATGTGTTTGTCTCAGCACTTCACAGCAACCCAGCTGTTTGCTTCTACACCAGCAATTACTCATCTCTGCACTCATGGGCACTCTCCATCCTTTCACCCACTCCCACGACTGAAGCTTAAATTTTTAAAGCTGCATACGCGCACAGACACACACATCTACACACACACAAATATACACACGTACTACATCACACCTTGTTGTTGCTTGTCCAACCCATGTTTTGAATACGCCTGCCCGCTGGGCGGTTGTGGGGCTGCCAGTAGGTCTGCAGGCATTGTGTGGAGGCAACGTGCCGCAAACTTGAGCGATCAACACTTCCTGCATAGGGGGGCCTCTGTTGCTGGACTCAACCCTACAGATGAAATTTGCTGCATCCAACTGATGTTTTCATTCCTTACAAAGTGCCGCTATCAACATGCCATTAACAAAGATGGTTTCCTGCATAATGGCTTGCACAGCCTTGCGTGGCTGGAATAGTGCAAAATAACCGACAGCGATTCCTTGGTCACCAGGTGGTATCCTGGGCAAATCAGTCCCGCTTCTTTGATCGAAAAGCATGCTCCTCTTTGTGCACATTACTTTAGGACGTAAAAAAGATAAGCGAGAAGCAGCTGTGCTTGCTTAGCTAGGAAAAGGGAAAAAACCAGCGTTGATCAGTTCGGGGTTTGGTCAAAAGTTCGGTTTTGCGAACTTTTACGCATTTCAACGAGCCCTGAAGATGCCGTTTGAAATTTATTAAAAGTCGGTGGAATTTTATGCCCTTTTTTTCCGAATCTTTGGGTCCAAAATTGTAGTCAGGGATGCAGGAAATAGCCTTAGATGGCCGTCAACAGTCTGATTTTTCGTGTACTGATAAATATAATTAAGGGTGGGTCATGACCTCAACGAGACTTGCCGAGCCTCGGCAAACCTCTTTCCTGGTGTGGAAGACACTCGTCGGCCAGCGAGGGTGTCCACTTTTTAGGCGGGGTCAGCCCCATATCCCCATAAATCTCCAAAATTCCCCAAATCCGAATTTTTTGTGGCTAGAATCGGCTAACAGGCCCTTTTAAATTAAGTCATTAATAATAATATTTATTTATTTATTATTATATAACCAGGAAGAGTTTAAAGGGGTGTGCAACAGGGGGGGGTGTGAACGAAAACGCATGCAATGACGGAAGCAAACGCCCTAGCAGGTCAGGTGCACGCTGGCTTGCCTCTGTATGGTACCCACAACAAGAGGGAGCTGGCCAGGCCTATTTATGGAGAGGGATGCAACTAGGGTTACAGGTTACAGGAGTACAAGCTCTAGGTTTTGGCGTTCAGGTATGTTGTGTGGCGCCAGGAATAGCCAGAACTCCGAATATGGGATTTGAGACAAGACGAAATACACGTATACGTAGCAAGTTTTGTAGGCCTTTTAAACCGTGTATATCCGTGGATTTGCTGTTTACTTATGCAGGAAACATACAAAGCTGACTTCGAACACGTGTGATGAGGTGTGTGTACAACTGTGACAACGCAGAATGTGTGTGTTTGTGTGTGTTGTGTGTGTGCGTGCGTGTATGTGTATATGTGTGTGTGTGTGTGTGTGTGTGGCGTGCAGTAGAATATTCAAAGGGTGTAGCACACTGCATTACTGAAGCACAGACCTTCATATCATGAACATCACAATGACGCAGGTGCAAGTGCTTGCCCCAATCACAAAGCGTGCAATAAGAGCAGTCTGTATTGTGTTCCTGCTGAACAGAGACATTCGGCCGCCTGGCCACGCAGGCGGCAGCTCCTTAGGCTCCTCATCTTGGTGTGGCTGGCAGTCAAGGACAGAAATACACGCACCTGGCCGGCTTGCCACGTCATGTAGAAGTTGCCCCGAGATGAGACAGCCACATACTCGCCATCTTCGTTCCGTGAAATGTTGGCAAAAAAGCCCTCGTAGTAGGAGGCACCGCTGATGCCTATGTGAGTGTGTGTATGTACGAAAGTACATATATATATGTGTGTGTGTGCGCGTGAGTCATTGCATGATACCGGCACTAGTCCTCTGTCTTGGAGGTGGTCTTACACAGACGAGTGCCAGTTGATGGCGAGTGTACCCTTGTCGCACCATTTGGCCGGATACACACAGCTACTTCCTCAAACAATCACAAGTATGCATGCATGTGGAGCACTAACTCAAGCACCGCTAGCTGCAGCCTCCTGTTGGGCGTGGCTTCCACACTCTACTCAAGGCTATCCAGGCACACAGGCATAGTCACACGCATGCAAATTAGCACCGGTTTACGCACCGCTAGCCACAGTCCTGTTGAGTGTGGCGTCCACAGTCTCTTCCACAGCTGCCGTCCAAGTGTAGGCTGAGTTGTCTGTGCTGTAGATGGCTCCCTGGTCAGTGGTCATCTCTGCTTGGCCAGCCTTGCCAGGTAGGGCTTTCACCAGCAAAGGTGTCCCTGTCAACGTGAAGGTGCGAATTTGATGTTTGCACGCATGCGTGCTCAGTCTCGGTATCATCATATGCTTGGCCAGGCCGAGTTAAGGGGGCACTCTGTCTGGTGCTTGTGTGCACCACCATGCTTGTGTGCGTTTTTTAGTATGCGCGTCATTTTTATCAAAACCTGCAGTAGGAGCAGGGTTAGGATAATTGATAAATCATGTCAATTATGCTGCCTTCTCTCCTGCACATGTCTCCACAGCTGTCAACATCGCACCGTTCTTGCACCTGAACATATTAACTTGACACACACACTCCTGCAAGCCGCGCACGTACACACATGCGTACACACGTACAGACACACGCAACACACCTGGCAGCTTTGCGCTCAAGGGCACACGCTCCCAGTTCTTGCCCCCATCTGTGGTATGTAGCAAGATAGCAGGCTTGCCCACAATCCAGCCCTCGTCGCCGTTGAAACTGATGGAGTTAAATCGGTAGTTGAAGCCCTCGTCCTGTGAAAACATGTGCGTGTAATACGCCGTGTATGTTTGCATGAGTGCTTGCGTGTTGTGTTTGAGTGCTTGTGTGTTTATGTATTTGTGTGCGTGTGTGTTTGTGACACATGTGTGTGTGTGTGTTTGTTTGTGTGTGTGTGTATGTGCATTACGTGCTTTTGTGCATGCGTGCACAGTACATGAGTGTGTTTGTGCCTACCTGGGCAGCCTCCACGGATCGAGAGGCCCATGTCTTGCCCCCGTCAAAAGTCTCCAGCAGTGTTTGTCGGGTGCCCAGCAAAAAGCCTGGAAGCGTGTGTATAGTTGCGTAGTGAATACGCCTGTAAAGTATCTGTGTAATATGCACACCACTTGGTCTCAAAGCTGAGCAGGCAGGTGCTTGCAGCACCGTCACGTGTAACGTCATCAAACTTTTGTTATTAAGCACCTGTGCGACAGGAAGGGTATGTAATTCCTGGTAACCTCAGGGGGACACCTCCCCAACTTGTGAGTTTTATGTCCACTCACCGTGGTTGGGGTCTGTCCCAGTGAAGGCGACATCAAGGAGCACGACACCCTTCTCAACTGGCAGGTCCACCTGCCGAACGGCACATACAAAATACACACATGATGATGCATTTGCACATTCGATGTTGTGCCTCAATGCCTGCATGCCCTACTGGCAAGCTTGTATATGTGAGTGTGCGTGTATGTGTGTGCGTGTGTGTTTGGGGTGTGGGTGTGGGTGGGTGTGCAGTGCACATATGTTTTATGTGTATGTATGTATGTGCATGTGTGTGCATATGTGTGCGTGCGTGCGTGCCAATGCGTGCGTGTGTGTATGCTTGTGTGCTTGTGCATGTGTGTGCATATGTGTGCGTGCGTGCGTGCGTGCGTGCCAATGCGTGCGTGTGTGTATGCTTGTGTGCTTGTGGTTGTGTGCGCGCACGTGTGTGTATGTGTGTGTGTGTGTGTGTGTGTGCGCGCACGCGTGTGCACACACTAAATATAGTCCAGTGCTTTTCCTTCTCCTCCTGAAACACTAAGGAATGTAGGTCCAGCTTTGGACCAACAAATTATAAGCTCTCAGTCCCAGTGTGAGCCAAGCAACCTCTCTCACCAGCTCCCAGTCCGATGACAGAGGCTTGTTGGCTTGCGCCTGAGGTGGCGAGAGGGCGCTAGAGAATTGGAGGGCAGAGGATAAAGCAATACCCCCAAGCCCTAGGTTCCTCCTGCTCGTGCTGGCTCCTGCTACAGATTCAGAAACTGCCGCGACGGGCGCCTGCACGGACGTCTGGACGGGGAGGGGGGTGGCCTCCTGAGGGGAGGCACGGACCCGAACAACTCGCGATCCTGGCCACAAGCAACGGGGTGTTGTTAAATGCTCGGCTGATTCAGCACGGGGGAACGACGCACACAAAGTAATTTCGATAGTACCTCCATTGGGGTGGGATCCGAGGGGGCGGGGTGAGGAACTTGAGGACGCCCCGGATGCTATCCTCTGCATCTTAGCTTGCATATTTGGACAGCTGCTTCCGATATTCAACTTTTAATATATCTGCTAATTAGATTAATCTACTTGTCCCGATATCAGAGAGTGTGTCGTAATATAATATTGATTTTTTTCTTAAACCAAGATTAATAATAACTGGCTGGCGGCCTGACATTTGCTTTACAAAGAACAAACACAGTAACTAGACACGAAGTGAGTGAGATGACTGCCAAAGAGGTTTCTGGGATGTGTTTGGAATGCTTGTCATGCAGTACACATGCATGCGTTGTTCAACCAAATGTTAACGCATTGCTGCAGGCTCGAGCAGGCTGCTGCCATCCAAGGAAGCAATACCATGCCTAAGCAGGCGAGTCTGATTCCTCCTCAGTTAGGGACTCATAGTCAGCATTCCAGAGCTGTGCCGGCCTTTGCATGCTGTGAGCACACAGCGCGCTGGCCCCGGCCAGGACGGCTGACAGAACCTGCTTCTCCCATGTACCACCGCATGGCAGTAGTTAGGTTGAGTAAAAGTAACGCAATGGACCTCCCTCTCGCTGAAAAAGTAGCCGTCAGCAACAGCAGGCTTCCACACATAGCACTTCAAATTATAAGGCAACGACCTCTTCTACCATGTACACAACACCACACTTATTTCCAATTGTTTTGCTCTCAAATACATAGCAGTCCAAGAGCGCTGCTGCCACACCGGCGCCCAAAGGCCAAAAGAAGGGCGCCATTGCTTCAGCACCAACCACTCCCAAACAGCAGCTGATGAGCAGTGGGAATGCGAAGGAGAAGACAAAGAAGGGGGGGGGATTCACAGATGAGAATGCCAAGTGGCTGAAGCCCACACCTAAGAAAAGGAAGCTGCAGGAGGAGGCAGCAGTAGTAGAGAGCTCGGACGAGGAAGGAAGTGAGGATGACTCAGGGCCAGGCTCCTTAGGTGGGTGATGCTCTGAAACAACACCCCTGTGTGCACAATAGCAAATGCTCATGTACAGGCTGTCTGCATGCCCAACACACTGCTTGCAATTGCTCATTTCCATGCCCCCTGACGGAATGTAGACGTTTAAGCACACAGACGTGCTCACACTCTTTTCTGTCATGCTTCTCTGACATGCGTATTAGGTGGTGATGAGGATGACAGCGACTTGGGTATCATGCCTGACGAAATGGAAAGTGGAGACTTGGGCAGCAGCGGGGAAGAGGAGGATGAGGATACTGAGGGTGCTGGAGGCTCACAGCAAATGGACGGGGATAGCGAGCAAATGGGCAGTGACATGAGCGGTAAGGAAGGTTGAGGCAAGGAACAAATGAATTAGAAGGATGAATGGGAACATTAGAAATAGAAAAGGGTTAGCAGCTGCAAGGCGTGGGTGTTGCAGACACACACATACAAAACACACATGCAACCAGACGCACACACAACACCCACCCACACAAACACCCACGCAAACACACTCATACGCTGTGTTCTGCTGCAGGCTCTGAGGGGGGATCTGATGAGGAGGAAGTGAGCGAAGATGACGATGATGTCTTGACAGAGGCTGAGCGTAGGGCAAAGGCCTTGGACAAATTCAAGTAGGCGGCAATGTGGGGGTGGTGCGGAGTGTTTTGTTCTGTTCTTTTGCAAATGGTCAGGAAAGTTTATAAGAGCATCCGTGTAGGTCACGTCAGTACAGATAAGATTGACAGATGGTTTTTTGGTTTGAAGTGAACGTCGACGCTGACAAGATTTAGTGCCATGGTGACGGTGGGTAGCAAAACTCCTGTGTGATGGATGCTCAGCAGATCAGCGCCTTTAAAGGGAAGGCCTAAACTAGTGCCAGCCTTAGCCAAATCCATCTAGGAGCTTACTCGTTAAGCCGATATCTTGGCAGGAACGGTTATATGAGCTGTGGAGATGATAGCTTTTTGCATTCTAAGTTTGGTGTACGTGCTTTCTCCCTACAGCGAGCCTTTAATAACCAGGCATAAATTTCCCTAGGAAGTACAATGTATGCTGTGTGCATACAGCATTACCTGAAATGCTTCGCAGCTCAGGTGGTTTGGTTCACAGGAGTCCTCTGGCCTGGTGTGAATGCTCAAGGCCTGTTTTACATCGCAGCGATATAACATGTGTATTTGCTTATGTATTTGTGTATTTGTGCAGGAGCGAGCAGGTTGCGATGGCCCGTAAGGAGCAGGAGGGTATGGCTGCTGGTGACATGGACACCAACATTGAGGAGGGCGAGCATGACCACCAATTCGTGCAGGTGCTATTTTGTGTCACAGAGTTTTTGCTCTTTACTCAAACATTCTAAGGCACAATTAGGCAATGCATTGTAAAGGATGGGGAACTGGGAGACGGTTCATATACACAGTGCCTGAAAAGGGACAGAGAGAATGGAAAATCACATTGTTACGTTTTTTTGTGAAAAAGAGGGAGTGGGCTGAAATGTATAATGTATTAGAGCTGATTCATTTTTACCATACAACGCTCACGGCAAGCAATTCATGATCTTTCCCGGACTTCAACTCGTTACATCCTTGTTGCTGCAGCTGCAGGAAGAAAAGTGAGGAAGGTCAGGCTATAATAATGTATGGGGTGTTATTGCAAATTCACAATTATATACATTTATGTTGACAGTGTTTGTCAACAACGTTGGGAAGGGGCCCTGGTTTGTTCACCAACATGCCTGACTGGCTCTTCCCTGCAGCGCACACACAACGAAACATGAGCGTACGCTCACTCAGGCTGGACGCACGCAATGATTGACTTGGCCGCCGCACAATGTCATGCCAAGAGTCTGACCTGTTTGTGCGCTTGAGCATACATATATATTGAAGCACACATTCACACATTCACACCTTCACACACATATTCATGTTGTCCACAGGCCGGAGAAAACGAAATGATTGATTTGGCTGCCATCCAACGCCGCATCAAGGAAACAGTGGCGGTGCTCGACGACTTCACTAAGCGCAGGGACCCTGCACGCACCAGGCAGGACTACCTTTCCTTGGTGAGTGCGTACAGAGTGGACATTGTTGGGGGGATGGTTCCAGCGTACATGCGGGATTTTGGTAAATGACCTGATTTTCTCCGTGGGCTTGGGCTGATGTGTGAATGTGAAGTTTGGAGTGCGAGAGTGCATGCCGCTTTTGGTGGGCGATTCATAATTGTAGAGGCTTGTGCGCATCACTGCACACGTACAAAGTATGCTGGTGACAAGAGAGCCTGTACGTGCTCTTTGTGCAGTGCTAGTGCGGGGGAGGGTGGGGGTGTGCGTGTGTGCGTGTGTGCCTGTAGTACTTGCTCAGCAATACTTGCTTACTAGCAAACGCACCTCTCTCTGTCTCTCTTTCTCTCTCTCTCTCTCTCTCTCTCTGTCTCTCTCTCTCTCTCTCTCTCTCTCTCTCTCTCTGTCTCTCTCTCTCTCTCTCTCTCTCTCTCTCTTTCTCTCTCTCTCTCTCTCTCTCTCTCTCTCTCTCTCTCTCTCTCTCTCTCTCTCTCTCCCTTTCCCTCTTCAACCCCTATTTTCCCACAATCACTTGCATGTGCCTTTTAGAATGCTCCTTAATTCCGTCCACAGCTTGATGAACAAACCTGATTATGCCGGCGCTTTGGCTCGTTGCTGAGCTCTTTTGCTGCCATTCCCTCAAATTCCCCCCCTTTTAAATTCCCTAAATCTGCTTCAGCACGACCGTTTACAATGCATCTCATCTCATCCAAATCAGCCACGACCTGTCATACAAACTCCTCTTTTCTAGTGAAGGTATATGCCTCACTTTTGCACACAGCTGAATTGACCTAAAGCTAGCGTGACCCACGCTGTCTACCTAAAGTGATTGTGTCCCATACCTCTGTTCACAGCTCAAGCGGGACCTGGCGTCCTACTATGGCTACAACGACTTTATGCTGGAATCTATTTTGTCGCTGTTCCCTCCTGCGGAGGCCTTGGAAGTGTTTGAGGCTAACGAGGTGAGGCTGCACCCCACAGCTGTGCCCCACACAATGTAATGCAAAGTGTTGTACTTCAGTGTAAATGTGTGTTGCTATGGGGCAAGAATCAGCGTTGCGTGCTGACTCTAATATTGTGTGCTTGCAAGCTGGAGCGCATTAAGCTACTCGCTTGTAACGTGCTTCTGTTAGCAATAAACTATACCAATATTATGTAGGTACCTCGCTTAGCACATTGTGCACCATCATTCAGAGAGCAGCACACACATACTTGCGCACTCTATTTCACACATACAAGTACAAACGCACACATACACATATACAGACAGACACACACACAAACACATGCCATTGCACACACAGGTACCTCGCCCTGTCACACTGCGCACAAACAGCTTGAAAGCAAGGAGACGTGAGCTGGCCATGGCTCTTATAAACCGCGGAGTGAACCTGGATCCCATAGGCAACTGGTCCAAGGTGAAATACCAAGAGCTGTGATGTGTGCATGGGTCGATATTGATGAAATATGATGGACTCCCAAGGGGATGAATGATTTTGGTGCCGTAATTTGAACATGGGCTTCTGTTCATGGTGGGCTTATCAAAAGTCGTCCTTCGCTTAGTGGCGCTTCAGTGCGTTTTTGGCGAAGCCCCCCTCGTGGGGGCGTGAGCCCCTAGCGTTGACTACTTCCCTCCACACTGCACACGAGCCTCCCCAGGCTCACCCAGGCCACCCCACGGCCTAAAACTCAACTTAGGCTCCTAACCAAAACATTCACGCACCAGAAAAGTCTGGGGGCCCTGGGGTGCGGTGTGTGAAGTTTTAGAGACTGTTTTGGGGCCGTCCAGACCTCCTCCCCAGGCCCACCCACAGGATTTATCGAGCTGAGACTCGACGTAGGTTCCTAATCAAACTTTTTACACCACCAGAATAGTTTGTGGGCTCTGGGTTGCCGTGTGTAAAGTTGTGAGAAGTTTTTTTGTTTGGAAGCTCCAGGAAGCTGCCCAGGACTCCTTGGCCAGGCCCCCGGACCTCTTCCTGCTGGTGCAGTATCCATCAGCACATTTCTCTGGCTGCGGATGCTGCGTCAGGGGCCCTTGGGTGTGTTCCGGCTGCAAAGTTTACGGTTGAACATGCAAGCAGAATCAATTAATGCTAATTTTGATGGGCTATATAATTTTAGTCAGATGTCCACGACACGCGGAAGTTTGCTTGGACAGGACCCTCCAGGAATGCGGTCCGTGTTGGCTAGGAGTGCTCATGGGGCGTGCGATTAAAGGCATGGAGTGCACGGTGCAGGTGCTTGCTGCGCACTGCGTGCTAAAACAATGTTCATGCACTGTGGCCAGCCCAGGCACAATGCCCGCACCTGCCCTCTCAGCGGACAGGGAACAGCAACAGCAGCACATTCTCACGCAAAGGCTGCTCTAGCACAGCTTCATGCACACCACTGCAGCGTCTGTGGGGCAGCAAGGCATACACACAGGCGTGCACGCACATACGCACTCACGCATGCGCAAGCACACACACATACAAACTCAAACGTGCGCGAGTACACACAGGCGCACGCACACACATACACATGCACACGCACAAGTACACATACACACGCACAAACGCACAGACACACACACGCGCACACACACGCGCACGCATATGCGCGCACACACACACCCACGCACACATAGACACGCGCGCACACACACACGCACACACACGCGCGCACACACTATTACACATACGCACACATTCATATGCATCTCTTATCTTTCACTTTAATGCTTGATTTAGGGAGTCCAAAAATATACCTGTTCATTGTATGTGACCATGGATTCAAAAACTTTTCTTACTTGCCAGATGTGTGTGGACAAGTTGCGGTGTATTTAATATCATAAAGCATCACGGCAACTGGCAGGCAGGCTTAGGAAGGGCGTTGGCTTAGATCTCTTTGATCAAAAAGTTCCATCATTCCTGAAAGACGTCTGTGTTTAGTTCCTGATTGTTGGCGCAGTAAGGTTTTAACCTCTGTGCTTTCACTTGCCACTGCAGACAGAGCTCATGGTTGGAAGCAAAATTAGCTAATTATGATCAAAAACGTGACAGCTCTTGTTTAATGTGCAGATGAATATTTACCGCTCTTTGCTCGTTGCTTCACACACAACGGTGGAGTGTGCTTGCAGGCCGCACCTGCATTTGCACAGCAATAACCCAGAGATGCATCCTGGCAGTGTGATAGCAGGAGTGAGTGAACTAGCTATTTCTGCCCAGGTAAACACCGTCTGCACTCTGCGGCTGGGGCCGGGGGGGCTGGACAGCGAGGCATGCAAAACATGGCTCAGTATGTGCATGTGTGTTTGCCTGCTCTGACTGCAGGTTGGGCTTGTGGTGTACGACAGCAAGGTGCCCATTGGTGCAACCCCAGAGTACATGGCCGGCCACTACATGCTGCAAGGAGCTAGCTCCTTTATGCCCTGCATGGCCTTGGCACCTCAGGTGTGTATGTAGGGTGGGGGAGGTAAGGGGGTGGGAAGGGGAAACGTAGGAGTGGAGGTGGAGGTTTGTTTGACTCACACACAGACTCACACACACTCAAAAGCATGTGTTCACAAGCACGCAAACACAAGAACAAGCGTGCGCACACAAGGTCAAAATACACGTACACAAGCACGAACACGCGTACTCAAGCACCCATTTACTTACACTGTTTTCTTTTTGGTGAGTTTAGGTTGGAGAAACCATCGTGGACATGGCCGCTGCTCCTGGCGGCAAGACCACCTACATTGCAGCCCTCATGCGTAACACAGGTGTGTGTGTGTGTGCTATTTTTCACGTGTACAGCTACTATGAGCGTGATGTAGTTAATCACACAGGTGCTTGTCCTGTGTGTTGTCACATCGTAGCCCTCATGCGTAACTCAGGTACTTTCTGTAATTAGCTATTTACCTGTAAAAACACACAGGTATGTTGTCTCTTGTGTGTGTCAGGTGATGGTCTGGGTCTCATACCCCGTAGAGGGTAGTTGGCACGGCACATTCATTTCACATTCATTTCACATACACACACACTCACTCTCTCACTCACTGACACACACACTCTCACTCTCTCTCTCTCTCTCTCTCTCTCTCTCTCTCTCTCTCTATATATATATATATATATCTATCTCTCTCTCACTCTCACTCTCACTCTCACTCTCAATCACACTCACACACATACTCTCTCACTCACAAACACTCACTCTCTCTCTGTGTTTCTGTGTTTCTGTTCCTTCCTTTCCTTGCCTTTTCATGTTGCGACTCTGTAATGTATTTTCCATGGACCAAAAACGCTAAGGGTGCAGTGCAAGGCACAATGCTCAACCACCATTTGCAAAGCTACTGTTTCTCCCTTTATTTGTTACGAGCTTTGTATGCTGGTACATGCGCCATACGACTAAGGTCTACGTAAAAGTCTCAGGAGCATACCCCCCAAAATGTGCTCCCCATGTCAAGAGGACATCCTGACCCAGGTCCATTGACGACAAATTTGACTGATTTCGTCATTTTACTCGTCGTAAATTTCGACGGTTTTGGCGTAAACCACTCTCCAGCCTGACACCTCATTCCCCATTCTTTTTTCTCCTTTGCCGTCCTGGTCACTCTCCTCCTGCTTACTCCTCTACCTCCTCTCTATGCCTCCTCCGAATCTACTTTTGTCCCTTCACCTTCTGACTCCTGACTCCTCCTTCTATTTCACCTCTCCCCTTTCATGCTCCTTCCCTGCGCGCAGGCTTCATTTTTGCCAATGAGCTCAGCAAAGACCGCTTGAAGTCAGTGGTGGGCAACCTGCACCGCATGGGCGTCACCAACACTGCTGTGTGCAACTACGATGGCCGCGACCTAGTGAAGGTACGTGTGTAGGGTTGGCCAGAACCATCTATATTTCCGGTGTATTTACGTTAAGTTTGGCTAAAATACGGCCATACCTGGTATATATATACATGTATATAAACGATGGTTGCCAACCTTATAGCCTTATACGTGTGTATGTGTGTGTCTGCAACCTTTTTGTGCACTTCTGTGTATATACGCGTGTGTCCGTGTGTCTGTCTTTCCGTGTACTTCTGTGTGTGAACGGCTTTATGTGCGTTATATACGCCACCCACAGCACCGCTTTGTGAAGCATAATGGCTCAGACCTGTTCAAAATGTGTGTGTGTGTGTGCCTGGGAGTGTCCATGTTTCTTCATGTGTGCGTCTGCATTGCACGAAAGTCATCGTGTACCACAATTGTGTCTGAATCATGGTTTTGAAGGCTACTGCTGGACATTTCTAAGTACCTACCTTTAAATTACCCATGCTTTACACTGAACTGTCTTGATACAGGCACACAAATCCTAGGAGACAGGGGTGCAGAATAGAGTCCTCGTGAATGCTTCCTGGCGTACAATTCCTTACCCTGTGTTTAAATTTGATTGTCTCTAATGGCAAACTGTGCACAGATCCTAGGCGAGAGGAGTGTGGATAGAGTCCTGCTAGACGCTCCCTGCTCAGGCACTGGCGTAGTCTCCAAAGACCCAACGGTCAAGGTGCGTCGCGTGTGTAACAATTGTTGAGGTACTTATACAACGAACAGGCAGGAAGCCTGCAAGGCAGCACCAGCGGCGTACGATAGCATATTTATGTAGTAGGCTACTTCATGCACTGACCATGGTAACATATTTATGTAGT
>Ga0307963_1001650_pt1 | contig 17276 bp, 18 predicted proteins | sample OrgLakmetagen594_FD_201829 | JGI IMG/M metagenome (GOLD analysis project Ga0307963, IMG submission 201829) | Saline water microbial communities from Organic Lake, Antarctica - #594 | ecosystem: Environmental > Aquatic > Non-marine Saline and Alkaline > Saline | place: Antarctica: Organic Lake...
GAAACAGACACTCTGGAACCACACAAAACAGGAAGGAACAGGCCAAGGGCAGCAAGTTGCTGAAGTCAAGGAGAGCAAAAGCTTAAAACTAAGCTGCCAACTATCTAAGGCACAAGCATAAAAAAGGATGGTTAGCACAGCGCAAGCTGTGCTAAGAGAGTACTAACTGACGTTCGGTTGCACTCGCCTCCAAGAACTAGAGTACTTCTGCGAGTACTCAGCAGTTTCCTCTTGACTAGTATCAATTTATAGCGTTAACATCCATCTGAACCTGCGACCTCCTACGGCCCGTACACCCAAAACACACGCTGGCAATCTGATAACAACCAGGAATTCCTTGAACGCGTGTGTCACTGGCCCAGACCTAGTACTAGTACAAACTACGTAAGGGATTTACTTTTGCCCTCCCTTTCCAAGCAAATCCTGGAGCGTGAAGACATTTTACTCAACAAATGGTGAGGGACCTAATATCTTGAAAAACTAACAAATAAAACTGTCCTTGCAGGTTTTGCACAGATGATATGAGAAGATCGAATCCCGCTAAGTCCCCCTGCCGTAGACTTCACCCCCCAAGCAAACACTATAACTCGACAAATACAAAAGCCTTGACAACTTTCCAAAATCCATCCGGACCTGCTGAGTCTCCCTGCAGTAGACTTCACTCCCAAGCAAACAACCTTACAAATACCAGAACCCTAACGACTTTTCAGAACCCATCCAGACCTGCTGAGTCTCCCTGCTGCAGACTTCACTCCCAAGCAAACAACCTTACAAATACAAGAACCCTGACGACTTTTCAAAACCCCTCCAGACCTGCTGAGTCTCCCTGCTGTAGACTTCACTCCCAAGCAAACAACCTTACAAATACCAAAACCCTGACAACGTTTCAAAACCCCTCCAGACCTGCTGAGTCTCCCTGCTGTAGACTTCACTCACAAGCAAACAACCTTACAAATACCAGAACCCTGACTACTTTTCAAAACCCATCCAGACCTGCTGAGTCTCCCTGCTGTAGCCCTCGTTCTCCAAGCGCACAAAAATGTCACGCATCTCCTTGACCCCAAAGGCCCAGCGGTCTTTGTGCCGCACGAGGTCCGTGCCCATAAGGGTGAGCACCTGAGCGTCAGAAAAATACAGAACCGTGTACATACAAGTGTTTGCACCGCGGAAGGGACACCCATGATGATGGATGGATGTGTGGGCCTTGGAAGTGGACAGGCCTGCGCACATGAAGCAGGAAAAAAGCAACCTTGAAAGACACGCCGTACACACACACATGCGCGCATGCACAAACATTAATGTAAGGGAGAAAAAGAAGGGCAACGCTGATAGCATGCTTACTATGAGAGTGAACCGGGCACGTTTTTGCAACACCTACAGGATGGAAAGCCACACACAACGTCCCTCTGCGTCGGACAAAAAAGCCACACAAAAAATTGCAAAGGAGTCTCTATTGAAAGAGCGCACCTTGTCACGCATTACATCGTGCCACACAAGATCCCTCTGGGTCAAACAAAAAAGCCACACAAAAAATTGCAAAGGAGTCTCTATTGACAGAGCGCACCTTGTCACGCATTACATCGTGCCACACAAGATCCCTCTGAGTCAGACAAAAAAAAAAGACTGCAGAGGAGTCTCTATGGAATGAGCACACCTTATCACGTATCACATCGTGCCACTTGCGTAGCTGTCGGTTCTTCTCCGCCACACGCTCGGCCACGTAATTCAGACGTTTGACATATCCCTCAAGAGCAGCTGCGTTGCGCCAAGTGATCTCTTTGCCCTGAGCGTCCTTGGGGTTCATGAGGACCTGTGCATTGAGCGTTGTTGTCAAGAGCAAAGAGATTTTCAAGCTGTCTGGTGCCCTAAATTAGTTACTTTTCTGTCTGCCTCGTTGCATCAAGCAGGAAGGTCTGTTCTCTTTACACCTGCATGTACGTTTCACCCAAGAACAAGACCATGTAGCCTCACAATGACATGGGCTCTAAAAAACAAACAGAGTCGGCAGGCCTCTTTAAAGTCTATGATGTCCTGGAGTAGCATGGGCTCTTGGCTGGGGAATACAAATATACACAACATGCATTTGCACACTCACACACACACACAATACTGATTGCATGCACACCTTTTTTAATTCCTGGCATTCTAAAGCAGCATGGGCTGTTGGCTGGAGACTATAAATAGACATACGGCACGCATGTGCCCACACACACACACACACACACACACACACACACACACACACACACACACACACACACACACACACACACACACACACACACACACACACACACACACACACACACACACACCCACACACACACACACACACACACACACACACACACACACATACACACACAATAATGATTGCGTGCACACCTTTTCAAAGTCAATGGCGCCTTGGAGCAGCATGGGCTTCTGGCAGGGAATCATCTCTGTTGAGATGTTGTTGTAGAAGTTGGCACGCTGCTTCAGCACCATGCCATACCTGGTGTGTGCAGCAAAGAGGCATTATGTCAACTCACTGTGTGGAAATGCGCACATGTACACGTGTGCACAATGCACCACAACCACAATATACTCTGTACCTGCAGGCGTATATGGGCAAAGTAAATATTTGGAACGCACTTTGAACTCTGATATCTTGAGAACATAGAGGGTAATTAGAGAATTTGAGATAGGCCATATTTATAGGGTCAAACAGAACCGTATACCTAAATACACCGTATATGACCGTATATATATATATATATGGTTCTGGCCAACCCTACACATTTAGGGTGGGCCAGGACCGTAAACACATACCGTATATGACCATATGTGCATTAGCATGTTCTGCAGGTTGCATTTTGCCTGAGCAATTAATACGTCAGAAATATGATGATGATGTGGCAAAAATGTTATAAACCAGCACCTGAAGAAGGTAGAAAGAACTTCTGAATCCGTACCGGTAGAAGCGATTGGCTGTCTCCACCTCATTCAAGATGTTCTATGATGTCTACACTTGATGTTCTATGATGTCTACATTTCCATTCAAGATGTTCTGTACCTGTAGAAGCGGTTGGCTGTCTCCACCTCATTCAGAATGTTCTTTTTGATGCTGAATCCCAAGGACTGCAGCTGTCGAACCTGTGTCACATTAAACATGTGTGCAACACAAAGAAGGATGTGCGAGAGGAAGCATGTGTGAGGGCGTGCTTTTTGAGGAGTTACATTTCTAGGATTTGCACAGGTAAGCAAAGCAAGAGCAGGGTAGGATAAGCAGCAGCAAGCAGGGCAGAAATAACAAGGAACCTGCTTTCAAGCGCAGTCACTGCTGATGATTATGAACGCTGACATAAGTGACATCCATGCTACTCAAACCCTCACCTCTCGCAGCAGCACCACAAGCTGGTCGTTGAAGTGGGTCTTGACGTGGCCTTTCTCACTGTCAAACGTCATGAGTTTGTTGTTCTTCCAGGACGCCATGCTGCTCAGCTGCTCCTGTGTGTGGTCCTGCGGGGGTGGCGGTGCAACAAGTAAAATAGAAAGAGAATGAAAACACAGCTTTGCTGCAAAAGTGGGTCGTGAGCATGCTGCTTTTCAGAGCGTCATGCTGCTCAGCTGCTCCTGATTATGGTCCTGCAAGGGGGGGCGGTGCAACAAGTAACCGTGAGGACACAGCTTTGTTGTGGAAGCACTTTGAGAGCCTGATGTCCTTCCAGCTGCTGGGTGGTTTGTAGGGTTGCATGCAGTATTCTTAAGCAAGCAGGCAAAACAAAAAAAAGTGTGTGTACGATCAAATGTCATGAAGCTGTTGCTCCAGGAAGTGGTTCTGTAGATATAGCTACCAAAGTGCAAGACACTAAGCGTGTCTGCACAGAATTCCATTGTTTGGTCCATGACAACAAATTCCATGACATCAAAAATCTCCGTACATGATTGGTCAGTTTGAGAAAATAGCTACCCTGGTATAGCTATAGCTGAGTGTTTATATAACGACAAGGATTGGATCTGACCAGGATCATAAAAATGCATCACAAAAACAATCGAATACATGAAGAACCCACTGCTATGCATAATTGGCCAAGCCTGTTCTGACCAGCATAGCCAGGTCCCAGCCGTTCATTTGCCTTTCTGCAGTGCAAAGGACACACCCCTGAAACACTTGATGAGCCAGCCGGCAGAGGCCGCATCACAAGCAATGCAGTGTGCATGCACCTCTTGTTGACAGAAAGTGCCCTTGTGACGAAAACAGCCTCACCTCCCAAGCATCAAACTGCTGCTTATTGAAGCTGTCCACCTCCTTGGACAGCTGGGACGCCACAGCCAGACAGTTTTGCAGGGAGCTGCGTATGTGGGGGACGCATGCAAAAGCATTCCACCGACTTAAGATATGCATACACAGATAGACATACAGACAGCAATTATGCCAGCAGACATACAGTGTTAGTACGCATACACTGATACAGACATACAGACAGCATTTACGCCAGCAGGCACACAGTATTCATAGTCAAAATTCCAACACTCTCTGGACAGCGGGGTAACCTGGCAGTGAAAGTCGTGGCATTGTCAGGAGGGACCGAAACAATCCAGGTGAAGAAATGCAGCAGGCTACAGCCATAACGATACAGCTGGGACTGGCCAAGGTTTGAGAAAGAAAGAAAAACCTCAGTTTAATATTGAGAAGGGGTTGCGATTGGGACCCAAAAAACAGGTTCACCTCATTTGCTGAAAGTGTTTCTGGGAAATGTGCATCAAAAAATGTGCAGGAAAGAAAGCCACCTACTACACTACTTTGCTGTTAGAGTTTGGGGCCCGTGTCCTTTGCGCATTTTACAAACAGGAATAGGTGCCACTGCCGGTACTTCACTTAGCACTGTTACACTTTGGTATAAAACGTAAACATAATGCCTAATTCCGCACTATGCACTGTGCATGAAGAAGCATGCAGGCAGGCAGGTTAATAGTGAACTTGGCATAAAGAGCGCTAGCCACGAGGCGTTATTGCTCATTTAAGTGACACATGCTTCATTGTGTTGTGCATTGAATGATTATATATAGGGTTGGCCAGAACCGTATATGCACACCGTATATGACCTTATGTACGGTAATTTCCCTGCTGAAATTATCGTATATACACCGCATGTACGTATATATGTATGGTTATGGCCAACCCTAATTATATACTCCAGGCATGGCAAGAAAGCTCACCTGCCAGAGGCGTCTCCACCGACTCGCTTTGGACCCAGCATCAGACGCAGCACCTCCTGCACACATCATACAAAACATGGCTTGTCTGACCACACTGTGTAGGGAGGTGTTGTGAGAATGTTGAAGCACGGTGCATGACTGCATGGTGAAAAGGGCAACGGATTTCTGATGGAGCCAGGAACAACTGAGCAAAAGTTGATTAGTTCTAAAGCAAAGTTGTTTAGTTCTAAAGCACCATACGACCACGGAACTTGTAGCGACGCATGCTGTGTTTAGGATTACTTACCTAAATTGGCTATGCCTTGATCTGAACAATTGCATGTGTGAGTAGCTGTGGTCCTCCAATAGCTCAATCTAAGATGCACATTTCAACCATACCTACACACCCAAACACACAGGCAGGCACTGATAGTATTAAGCACTGGTTACAGTAAGCATGTGTTATAGATTATAGGGTACAAGGAAAGACAAGTCTTGGACACGATCGATTTAACCACACGAAGTGTGCATGCAAACACACAAAGACGCACGCTAGTAAAACACAGTAGCATCACACGTCTCTGTTAAAAAAACACTCCAACACATGGCGCAAACTTAAAGCAATCACAATTATCTCACACACACACACACGCACACACACACGCGCACACACACACGCACACATACGTTCGCATTCACGACTGACCTGTGTCTTGGCCAGCTTGTGCTGCGTCTTGCGCACCCACATGATGTGGTCCACAATGCTGCTGGTGCTCCTTCCCATACCGTCTGTGCGTGCACACGGGTAGCGGAGTATGTGTGTGTGCTTGTCTGTAGATGTGGGTGGGCATTGTGCGCGTCTTACATATGTGTCTGGGCAGTATGCACGGGTGTGCGGTTGCGTTTCAGTATGGGTGAGTTGTGGAAAAGTGCACCTGCAGAGCACTTTCAGCATCCAGCAGCAGGATGTAGAGAGCAAGGCTGTACCCAAAGGGCGCCTTCATTACCACGACGAGCGAATGAGTCGGTGCGTCAAAAACAAAGATATTCAAGATGGGGGTGCTGTTTAGTCAGCCCTGTCTACACAGAAAATCCAGGATGTTTGTGGCTACAGTTACACTCAACACTCACCTGGGGCTGTCTTACCGGAGTCGGCGGAAGCCTGCCGCTCATCCAGCACGTTCTGCAGGGCATCGATGTGCTTGTCCACCTGCAAGCGGGAGAAAACGGACGAATTAGCAAGAGCATGCTGGAAGGGCGCGACATGCGCAGCAACGTGTGGGCACCAATATGCTTGTGTGCCTGGATCGATGTGTGTGTGTGTGCATGTGTAAGAAGACATCAAAGCACTGCGTAAATGCACATTGGGCTGCATTTTTGCGCGTAACTACATGCCAAGCCCACATCTGGGACGTTTCAGGGTAGAAAGTATATAACCAAGTAAACAGAAACAGAAATTCAGGATTTGAGCTCTCCTACCCTGGTACCCCATAACTAAGGGTGGGTCATGACCCCGCACATGACATAACGCGAGTGCCTTCTTTGAAGGCGATTTCATAGCCACAACATACCGACTCAGTATTGTGCGTTTCACCTGAGAACCCGCTTACCCTGCCACCACCCTCCACTCTCAGGAATTAGTCTCACCTGTTTTGCGAGTGCCTCCTTCTCTGATGCAAGTGCCGCTGCCACAGCAGGACGACTCATGAGGCCTCCGTAGCGACGCAGCTCCTGGAACACCTGCGCACACAATCATAAATACACAGTATAAGGAGGGGGGGCAGATACCGCAGGACGACTCATGAGGCCTCCGTAGCAACGCAGCCCTGGAGCACCTGCGCACACGCTCACAAATACACAGTATAACGGGGGAGGCAGGTTAGAGTTACCAGTGACTGAAGCCCCTACAAGGAACACAAAACGCGCAGAAAATTGCCCTTAAATGAATCACGCCTGGTTAGGCTGCACGGCAGCATCACCAATGACCGCAGCCTTCTTTTCACAGCAATTAGGAAAGGAAGTTCATCTACAGGTACTTTCTTTCATGAGATTGCCATTTCAAATGGCTCGCACCTGCTGGGGCTGCACGGCAGCATCGCCAATCACCGCAGCCTTCTTTTCACAGCAATTAGGAAAGGAGGTTCATCTACAGGTACTTTCTTTCATCAGATTGCCATTTCAAATGGCTCACACCTACTGGGGCTGCACGGCAGCATCGCCAATCACCGCAGCCTTCTTTTCACAACAATTAGGAAGGAGGCTCATCTACTGGTACAATCTTTCATCACATTGCCATTTTAAATGACTCACACCTGCTGGGGCTGCACGGCAGCATCGCCGGTCGACTGCAGCCTTTTTTTCACAGCAACCAGGAAAGGGAAATTCACCTACAGGTACTTTCTTTCATCAGCTCTTGCAGTTCAGATTGCCATTCAAATGGCTCACCTGCTGGGGTTGCACGGCAGCATCACCAGTCACAGCGGCAACCAAGGAGGGCAGGATGGTGGAGCCTGTCAGAGCAAGGGTTGCAAAACACACATGTTACTGCGATAAACCCTCAACTAGGCCATGAATCCGAAACTGCCTGCCCACGTGCTGCTGCTTGACACGTGGTCGAAATTGTGATAGCTGCTGGAAAGCCAAAACATGTTTGGCATTTAGGCACGAGGAAAAGGTCAATGCAACCGTACATTTTTGGGTGGGGCAACAGTGAACTCAAAAACACACACACACACACACACACACACACACACACGCACACACACACACAAACACACACACACACACAGACACACACACACACATAGACACACACACACAAACACATACTTACACACACACACACGCACAAGCAAACATGTGATTGAGATAGCGTTGGAGAACATGCTGTCCAACAGGAGTCTTTATGAAATCTGCCCCTTTCTCGTGAAAGTGCTTTGTCGAATAAGGCTGGTTTTTTGCATCCTTTTTGTGAATTGCCTAGAACCAACACCAGAGGTAAACGCCCCTACTACAATTTTCTGCTTCCTTCCACTTGTCCTTTACGAACATACATGCTACCTTACAAGCATGTGTGCTAGCATACACGTAGGGTAAGTATACGTAACATAGGGTATGTTAGAAATGCCATCTTTATTATACAGTCATAGACACTAATTGAACAATTTTTGGCCAATCCTACACGTACACACACACACACCAAACAGCGTGCACAGCTTCTAACTCCCATGCTGCTCTGAATACTTTCAACGTCTCAAACCAAAAAGACGACTGCTCCTTATGAGCGATCATGAGTATGCATGGTACAGCATTTGCACCCACCAAACAGCTCGCGCAGCTTCTGACTAACACGCTGCTCCAAAGGCTCCATGCGTCGCTCAAAGTCCTCCTTGCCAGATCTCCAGGCTGGCATGTTGTACTCACTCACCTGCACTCAAACACACACATGCATACACACAAACACGAAAAAGTTAACACACCTGGCAAATGTTTGCACTTGGTAGCTACACAGGTTTTCACTATTCATAGGAGTAGTACTGCTGCCACCATTAGCTGAGACGTGCATATGTGCATAACGATGCAGAAAACATTTGTTTCGTTTGCAATTAAATAGTTACAGGTCCACAACACTTCCTCATAAGAATTGGTACTGAGTGTGTGAATAAGCTAGCATACAGTGGCTCGGAAATCAGAGATCCGTGACATTACTGTCACAAAAACTCCACATACGTACACACTCACGCACACACTTACACACACACAGACATACACACGCATGCACAGACATACACACGCATGCACACTCACTTGGAGGACTGGCAGGTGTGCCAGGGGCGTGAATACCTCAGCAGCACCTAGGGACTGTGCCTCGTGCTGACCCAGCAGCTCGCACAGCTCATCGTGCGTCTCACGCATACTGTACACCTGTATGTTGGTGTTAACGGCATATGGCGTGAGGCTCAAAACATTTGTACAGTTAGTTAGCTGCATGGCCAACATCCAGGCGCTGGTGATGTACATATCAAACAGTGCTAGCACGCACGCAAAAACACACATACACAACTCACTTGTATATCATCTGCGCATACGCACACAAATCCAGGTAAAACCAAAAGCCATGTGTACCCATTCAGCAGGACCATCCCAAACAAACATGCACATACGCAAACACAAACACAAACACAAACACAAACACAGACACAAACACAAACACAGAAACCTGCACATACACAAACGCAAAACACAAACACAGACACAGACACAAGCACAGACACAGCCCATACACACACGCACATACCTCTTCCAAGCGCTGCTGAAATGCAGTGACGTAGGCGTCAGACAGAGGCGGCCCAACCCACGCATGTCCTCCAGTGTCCATGCCCATGGACCAATCCCCACTGAGCATACAGAATTCTGAGGACAGGCGGCCCATGACCTGAGTGCACATTCCATCAATTGGACACAAAGTTTGATAACAGCAAGAAGCCAAGACAACATAGGCATCAGTCTATACTGAGCACACAGATCCCTGATCAGCAGCAGCAAGCGGCCCATGATCTGAGTGCACACTTCCATCATTGACACGGAACATGGGGAAGACAGCAAGATGCACACAAAAAACTGCCACGAATCGGTCCTCACTGAGTCTCAAAACAGGCAGCCCATGTTTGCTTATAATCTATTATCGGTGAAAAGGACTTGATAGGAGCAACCATAATCTGATGACGATTGTCCTGTGTGCACGTTTCTTTCTGCCTTATAGTAAGGTTTGTGTATATCGGCTGCGTCAGTCTTTTATTGCTTGTATGATTTGGAGGCCGGTTTCCTTTTTCTTGTAGTTCAGTAGCCAGGTCGAATGCCAATGTAAATCATGAGGGATCAGCTACAAGCTGCATTTTTTCGTGACTTGGATGGCGAATAAGATCAAGTTTTCACTCTTGCAACCCCTGCACTGTTGATGTGTCCAATTGGCCGTTCCAAACAGGAAAAAGTGGGAGTTTGACACCGGAAAAGAAAACGATCAAAGAAGTATGAAACAAAGATCAAGGGAGACCTGCATGTCAATCTTCAAAAGGACGGCGCAGTTGTCGAATAAAGAGAAAAAGGTTGTTTATGTGTCACTTTGAGGCCTTTCCTGGACTGCTGCAATCAGGGAACTTCCGATTTCAGCACAGGCAACATACAGTGCAACCTCCTACCAGTGAGCAAGTACAAAAGCGATCAGCTATAAGTCAGTAAGAGGCCTCAAAATCAACTATAAGTCAGGAAGATCAGCTATTATCAATAAGAGGCCTCACCTGGCTTATGAGCGAGTACAGAACAGGTCAGCTTACAATTCAGTCAGTAAGAGGCCTCACCTGGCTTGCTGCGATGAGGGAGCCCTTGATCTCTGCAAAAGGACGGGCCCAAAGGTCGACTCCATGCAGCTGGGACTGTACACATTTTTGGAAGCAGCGTGTGAGTCATTATCCATTCATGCTGTGTTTGCAAGGTGCTGCCTCTGCCCTGATTGCCCACAGAGGCACTTTGTGTGACATCAGATCACTATGAGAGTCTCGTGCTTGAATGGACACAGCAACCTTGTGTTTATTGTCAAGGTGCAAGGTTGCTTGCACTGCTAAGTAAGATCATACGAAGTACATTTACATTAATATATGAGTATATGAGGTACAGGAATAGGCACACGCTTGTTCACCCAACTAAGAGACCCGCAAGAGGGCATTTTCACACAAAAGGGTAAACACTAGAGTTTTTCATAAAGGCAAACTGACTGGCCCAAATGCAAGCAGGCGCACGCACACACACACACACACACACACACACACACACACACAAACACACACACACACACTCAGACACACACACACATACCTGCACATACGCGGCAACAGCCGCAGCAGTCACATGGAGTAAATTTTCCACACGCTTTTGACTCATAGCAAAGCCACCAGGCATGCGGATCGGCCACACCTGTGGGGGAGATTGTGCAACAAAACATTTGATGCAATGTTGTATCGATCATGCGCTGCGCCTCTGTAGTTCTTTGCCTCAGATGCTTGAGCACCAGAACGCGAATCGCAAGCTACAGCGCTCTGAGCTTGCAATGAGCAATGAGCAGATCTCAGCTGCTCTGAGCTTGCGATGAATTTGCAATGACATCTAAGTGCTCTGAGCTTGCAATGAGCAGAGCAGATTCTGCTTTTCAAACGTCATGCTTGCAACAGAGTGTGGCTTTGTACAGCTTGCCTGACTGAGTATAATAAAATTTCGGTGCAATGTTGCTTTCTGAGACCATTTTGAGCGAAAGCCACCTGACACAGCATGTGTAGGGTTGGCCAGAATCGTATACATACATGCACCGTATGTGACCGTATATATGATGATTTCCCTGCCAAAATACCGTACATACACCGTATATATATACATATATAATTCTGGCCAACCCCAAGCATGTGTGTGGTAGAAGTCAGTAATGTGTGTCATTAAACATCTTCTATCCTCTGTCAAAAGTCACCTCACTTAGCTTGTAGTACTTTTTTTTACTATTACAAAGATCCAAACAACCCTGTCGAAACTTTGGCTGATATACCAAGCTTGTCTTCTATTAAAATAACCGTAAAAGCACGTCCTGCCTTCCAATAGGAAGGCATGCCCGTCCTGTTCATTATTCCAGGCTTGCATGGCTTAAACTTGAGACAGTGCATCTCAATGCCATCGCACTTTGGGGTCCAAATAGCCTCTACCAAGATTGCACCCTGGTTTCGCTCACCATGCGCAAAGCATTGACCGTCTGGTCCAGCGTCTCTTTCACTGCTTCCCAGCCGCCCTCCAACCCATCAGCACCTGAGCATACACACATTTTGGTCGCAGTTTGTCAGTTGAAAGGGGCTTACTTAGGTGTGACCTGGACCTCAAATCATTGAAACGGAGGCATACAGCTCACTCGCGTGCACCTGCCCACCCACAATGCACACACACACACACACACACACACACACACACACACACACACACACACACAAACACACACACACACACACACACACACACACACACACATACACACACATACACACACGCACACGCACACACATACACAAACACATACATACACACACAGTCTGATACAGAATGACGATGCACTTTTGGCTTTGGCGCGTGTATGGAAGCAAACACAATGTGACCTGCTGGCCTTTCAATGGGAACAATCACAGAGATCTGTAGCTAGCACGCACCAGCTTGGCTCAAGCCCTTGACTGCTGTGGCCAGGAGCTTCTCAAAGGGGGCACGCAAGCTACCCATATGAGCATGAACCTGCACGAGCATGAACTACCCATATGAGCATGAACCTGCACAAGCATGAACTACCCATATGAGCATGAACCTGCACGAGCTTCTCAAAGGGGGCACTCAGGCTGCCCATATGAGCATGAATCTGCACAAGCATGAACTACCCATATGAGCATGAACCTGCACGAGCTTCTCAAGGGGGCACTCAGGCTATCCATATGAGCATGAACCTGCACGAGTATTTCAGTGCGTGATACCACAGCCGTTTCCTCGACAGGTACACACAGAATCACAGGAGGCCCCAATGGTTATAGACCTGCGCATGTGCTCATACACATGCCATTATTATCAATTATATATAATGCGTGAAGGCGCTCCAAAGTCCTTGCACATTTCAAGGTTTTGTTTTTCATTGTAGTGTTTCCTTGTTATGTTGAGGGCAGTTCATGGGAAACAGAAATAAAACAAGACTCTGTCTTAACCACTAAATCCTTGCGCACATGCAGACACGCACACACACACACACACACGTACAGGCACACACACGCACACACATATACACACGCACGCACTCACACTCACACACATACACACACACATACACACACACATATGCACACATACACATGCGCACACACAGACACACACACACACCTGCTGTGCAGTGGGCTGGATGGGTGAGCCTGCAGCAGCTCCCCCTGTGGCCAGCTCCTCCCAGTATGCCACCTCATCCAAGGGGGTCAGCACCTCATGCAGAGGTGCAGTGTTGGGGTCGCTAGCAGCGGACGCAGAATAGGGCTGAATAGGGGACGTAAGCATGGTTGGAACAAAAAAAAATGAGATAGGGTGAGGAAGGAGGGCCTGTCGCACACAGGTGCGGTGTTGGGGTTGCTAGCAGCGGACAAAGATTTAAAATGTAGGGCTGAGTAGGGCACGTAAGCATGGTTGGAACCAAAAATGGGTGGTCACTCTATCCCATAGAGTGAGTTAGATGAGCATGTTGTGTGTGCGGTATTAGGGTTGCTAGCAGCAGACAGAGATTAGGGATTAGGGCTCTGTTGGGCACGCAAGTATGGTTGGAAAAATAATAAAGTCGGGATAGGGTGAGCAAGGGTAGCATGTCGCACACACGCAATGTTAGAGTTGCTAGCAACAGATACAGAAAAGGGCTGTATGGTCAGACAGAACACGGTTGGGACTTTGAAAGGGAGTTTTGGGGAATGTGAGGGGCACGTGTTTTTAAATTGTTGCCTAGCTGAAAATCTAGGTCACGAGAGAATAGGTATAGACAAGTAAGAAGCAGCAATGCAAGTATGATAGAAAAGAGAGTACAGAGCTGGGGTCAAATATAGGAGGCTAGACATCTACAAATGCCATTGCAAGGGTAATTGAAGAGTCACACACTGGGTACAGGTGGAAGCTGTCTTTGTAAAAGGTAAGAGCACACTCCCATAACTGCTTCAACAATTGACAGACCAGCAACACAAGCACCAACAGGCATGCATTTTTAGTAATCTGGTACAGCTGCTCCTCCAAGCCCGACCTCCCATCTGACACAACACTTCAGACACATTAAGCGCGCACACACATGCACACACACGCACGCACGCACACATACACACACACACAGATACACACACACACACTCACACACACAACGACCTGGATGTAGCGCACCGCCGCTTCAAGCCTGCCTTGACCTGCTGCAGCACCTCAATTACATTATCAACACGGTTATAGGCGTACCTACACATACACACACCTGGCCTTTGCGCACTGCCGCTCCCAGCCCCGCCTCGACCTGCTGCAGCAGCTCAGCCAAGCGTGGCTCGAGGCTCATGACAGCAAGGTTGCCGTTTTGCTTGGCTGGTGCGCCACCGCTTGCAGCAGTAGCCCCAGGGGGCTGCTGGGCGGCGAGCAGCAGCGGGTGGTACACGTCTTTTAGGCAGTGGTACAGGCTGTAATTGTCAAGGTGGCAAGTAGGGGAGGGTGTGTATACAGGGTTGCGTCTGTGGTTGTGTTCAGGCATGTTCTTGGGTGTACGCACGTTTCGTGTGCGCAGTCATTGAGGCTTACCTAGCTGCGCCTCTCTCTGCTAGGGGTGACGAATCACTGCTTTGGGCTAACAGGGTTGGGACCGATCAAATTTCCAGGGGGGATACAGGGGGGGACCGATCAATCTTCCCCTTGTCCCATTACAAAACTTGAGAGACTTGCAGGTAAGAAGTACATTTCAAACTTTCAGATTCCAAGCATCATTAACGTTTAGTTGTAGTCTTGATCAACACGGTGCAGGCTAAAAACATTAGGCATACAGACAAGCAACTGGCCACTCCCACACTCACCTGCTGAGAGGGGAGTGTGATACGGTGGACACTGAGATGTTAGCCGGCACATCACAATCAGCCACGGGCCCGGGCCTGAGCTTGGCCAGCACCACCTGCCACGAAAATCATTATTACAAGCTGAAAACTTCCTGCGACACACAGCAGCTTGTCCTGAAAAGTAAAACAGAACTGCCTAGCTGCCTCTAAACGATGACACGCCCAAGCCCATTACACCACACATGTTTTTGCAATTCTTGTGGATGTTTTCACACTTCCAGACCAGCACCCAGCACAAAGCTACAACAGCAATACCGACCTGATACTCGCAGTCCTCAGGGAATGAAGCATTCGTGGACAGCTGCAGCTTCAGCTGGCTGCTTCCTAGGCCTGACACACTTGCCTGGAACACAGGCGTGTATTGCGTGGAATTTGGGGGGTGGGGTTCACTCTTAGATGCATCACACCAACGGGCTTGTATGTAATGTTGAGTAAGAGCGACGTACTTACTGTCAAAACTGAGGTGCTTGCATCCTCGAGAAAGGAAGCCAGGGCGCCGTTGGCATCCTGGGACAGGTACTGCACATACGCATCCTGCATTGAAAGGTCAAAGGACCACAGTGGAAAGCATGGTCGGCCATGAGGAGCCACATACGCATCAATAAGGCGCTTAGACTGTTATCGTTAGCGCTTTGATTCTTCTGCATCCTCCTCATTTGCAATTCGCACGCATGCCCACAAGCCAGTTTGTCAATCTGCTTCAAAACGTTTCCTGTCTACAGCTAACTCCTCTTCTTTTCTGTTCCAATACAGCCACACAGGAACAGCCAATTGGACTACTCACGCGCTGGTCAGCAGATGCGATGGCACTGGCAATGGTATTTAAGACAAATGCCTTCCGGACATCCATATTGCGAGCAGTCTGAGCCCCTCCCTCAGTAAAACCACATAGGACAACACAAAATTTGTCAACTTAGAAGTGGAGTTTGGAAATCAAATAATAACAATTTCAGAATGTTTCTAATAAGAATTTAACGTAGTGCGCCTAGTCAAAATCGAAAGCTTATATACCCAAAGATCGTTCAATTGTTTGGTTCAGTCCATGAGTGCCAATTTATATATTTCCAAAACATATGATGCAGAATTCCCTGCTTCTTCGGGCACGCCAGTAAGAGCACTCCACGCCACTCCACACTCCTGCTCCCACCACTTCCTTCACACCGCCTTTCCCTGCATTGTTTTAGCCGATGTTCAAAACTGTGTAGCGTTTCAATCATGTTGGTACCTGCAGTTTCAATTCCTTTGCTGCAATGTGTGATGGGATTGATAGGTTGTACCACAAAGTTCCTGGTTCTGAGCTTTATCAAAAAGCAAACATTTTGCTGCGCACCCAGGCATATTGAGGAGCTTGGTTACACTAGTGTTAATCTACCAGCGCAGAGAGCCGAGTGCAGTTAATTATACTGCTTCACGGAGTCAGTATACTTTTAACGGGCTTTCCCTTTCACATATAGCCCTGGGAGCGAGGAGGAAAAGTTATGCTTGGACTTTAACAGCCGATTCTCCCGCCCCCCATTCAGCCTTTCCGTCTCTTGTTCTTATCCCACCCACACCGAGCTTTTTATTTGACTTTGATTCAAGAAGTTGGTTTTAGCCGGTAATGCTTGAAACCCTAGGCTAAGCTTTTAAAAATTGGAAGTTTTAAACGGTGAAGTCCTACTTAGAGTTGCGAAGCGCACTGTGTTACGTTGAAGTGCCCTATATGCTGTATGAGAATCATATATCCTCCTTGTAAGGACAATGGCTTGTACCCAACAGCAGGGACACCCTACTGCTGTGGCGCCCAATTAGTGGCAGCAACAAATCGTGCAATTATGTTTAACAGGTGAGATTTTCTGTGCGTCTTCTTCATTAATCGTTGTGCTGAGTCTTATACTTTGCAGTGACGGTGGTTTGATCTGGCATCCAAAGACTGCAAGGAAGCGTAAGTTAAATAGGCCAAATCAATTAACTACACAAGATAGAAACAAGAACACAAAAGATTGCAGACACTATCGGAATGAATTAGGAAAGGATGTTTTATGCAAGTCTTGCCTGTTTATTTTTCAGGTTAGTTCTGCTCAACTAGTAACAAGATTTGTGAATGACTTTAGATGAAGCCCCAAAGAACTTTGGGGTCTTTGTAGTGTGTAGGAATCTGCCTCCCAGCCACCAGTTCGCAATTCATCAGTATCTCCCATTGGTTCTCTAATTAAGTTGTTGTACAGCTACACAAAGCAGTGTTTTCTGTTATCCAAGCTGTGGGTGTCTCAGTAAGCTGTTTACCCTGTGTAAAACCACGAAACCACACAAACACACACGCACACGCACACACACACACGTAAAACCACACACACACACACACACACACACACACACACACACACACACACACACACACACACACACACACACACACACACACACACACACACACACACA
>Ga0307963_1001653_pt1:0-5000 | contig 17257 bp, 17 predicted proteins | sample OrgLakmetagen594_FD_201829 | JGI IMG/M metagenome (GOLD analysis project Ga0307963, IMG submission 201829) | Saline water microbial communities from Organic Lake, Antarctica - #594 | ecosystem: Environmental > Aquatic > Non-marine Saline and Alkaline > Saline | place: Antarctica: Organic...
TTGATGCCATACCAGCAGGTAGCACTGCTCGCCTGAGAGACTTCATCAATCAGTCTGATGCCGTAGGAGTAGCTGACTTTGCGGACAAATGCCTTGCTCTGTTTGATCACTGACCTTGTCTTTTTTTTCTGGTGTCTTGTTCAGTCTGGCCTCCTTCTCTTCTTGAAGCTGCCTTTTTTTTTGCTATAGCTCAACTGCCCTCGCTGGCGGATATAGCTGTGTAACCCTTACCCTTACCCTACTAAGAGCCGAGATAAGTGCATGTGAAGGTCCTGAGGCAAGCTCCTTCTTAAATTGTGAGAACCGTCATTTCCGGACTTCTAACATTTCAGCTTTAAAGATGTTGCATACATCCATCTGATAATTATGAAGGCGTCCAAACAGAAGTATATAACAATTAAATCCATCTGCAATTAGAATTGGTTAATCTGAATTGCTTTCTAATTGATATTCCAATCAACTGCTATGATACTATGCTCCATAACTGGCTGAATCTTTTTGCAAGTAGTGAAAGCTTTCGCTGAGATGCCCTTTGAGGCATATATATAGTGATGTAACCTTACCTTAGCTACCTTACCTTTTTGCTAGTAGTGAAAGGCTCTTGCAGTCTTCAATAACTAAAAAGGCTGCTTTCCGAGCAGAACCACAGACTTCTCTAAGCCGGAAATGCTTACATCTTTATTGGCATGGCGATAATTTCCTTCACTCTACTTTGAAGTGTTGAGCTTGGAGCATGATGCATTTGTCGCTGGCCGAGAACAGTCAGCCGACTGCGACAGCCGATCAGCCAAACAACCTAGCTCAAGGTCGCCCAATTTTGTAATCAGTGTAATTAACATGGTCTGGACTTGAAATCTTGCAACTTGTTCAAGTCCATACGTTTGTTTCTAAAAAGGTCATACCATATTAGCTGATAAGCACCTATGACTTGTTGTGCCACAAATTGGCAGCATGACCTCTTGCTTGGAACAAAAAAACTATTATGTCAAATCGTTGTCAAATATTAAATGGCAAATGCATATGATTTGACATTCCTGCAAGGACCAGAAAATGAAGAAAGCTGCACAGGCAGTGTACACCAAGTACGAACAGTGTAAAAGGTAAAGGTTCTCCACCACGTAAACGAAAATGAATTAAATGAGGGCCAGCAGGATTGTAGCCAGGCTTGGCCTGACAATAACAAACATTAATATAGTAGATTCTGATCTTTGAGGTGTATACAAACTTAGTTAATTGCTACTAGTCTCTCGTACTGCAAGCACGCAGATGTTGCTGCAGCACAATCAAAAAGCACAAAAAGAAACGCAGCGCAGAAGAAGCAGAGAAGTTCTTTGTTGGGCTAGCTAAATAATAGGCTCTTTCTGATCTAAACCTATCATTTTATAAATATATACAAGGGTAACCCCTTTTGCTCGAATACTCAGAATTATGTGTGAAAAAAAAGAGCCCCGCAAAGAATAAAGAACAAGAAGGGCAGTGGTTCACGTGAAGTATTGGACCCTGTCATCCACCCTATTAAAGGCCTTAAAATGTGCACTGGACGAAGCATGCGAGCGTGGTACCTGAAGAATGGGATTGGACACGGGTGTTAGTGCATACGCATGACCATAGTTTTGGCTTCGTATCCAAGTCCAGCTTACCATCAAGTGTTTAAACAAACTTGGCCATGTGTTGTGTGTATGTGCACATGTATTTGCATATATGCATATATATGTATGTGTGTGTGTGCAGTGAGTTTGTATATGTGTGTTTGTGCATGTGCATGTGCTTGTGTATGTACATGTGTGATCAAAGCATACGCTCTTACCCCGCAACAATCCAGGGCACTGAAAACAAGGGGCTGATCAGGAAAATATAACCAGTAGTAATAACACGGCGCACAGGAAGGGAGAGCGACTCCAAAAATTCACGGCTGACAGGCCAGGACAGCAATCCTCGCTCACAGATGCTGCCTACCTGTGTGTGTGTGTGTGTGTGTGTGCGCGCGTGTGTGTGTGTGTGTGTGTGTGTGTGTGTGTGTGCGTACGCGTTGGTGCATGAAACTTATGTCATTATTAACCGATTGGCTTAATCTTGCAGTAATGAGTGCACTTTCCTGTGGTCGTTCATCTGTTCATCTGTCTGAGTGTTTTTGTGCACGGCATTTGTGCGCTATTGTAGGTGAATGCTGTTCTGTGCAATTCAAAGCTGGGAAGAAGTTGTATCAATTGGGAGGAAGGCAATACATGCTGAAAGGGCATTTTGCACTGTGTTTTGTACTTTTCAAATAATAGACCACTCACCCCATTTAGCAAAAAAAAGCACATCTGCATCCCAAGCGTCCCCTTGTTTGTCCCCCAACCCGAAAAATTCATGAACTCACTGCGAATAAGAGGCGGATCACATGTTAACGTCACGTTAATGATGAAAAAAGACGTGTACAGGGTGAGCTCTGACGCAGTTGTTAGTATTCAAATCAAAGCGGTGCATCAACCAGTTACAAGCCCTTTCCAAGCTCAATATTTATGTAGTTTTGAGTATCTGTTCAGATTGTTTGTTTTGCCATTTAATTTAGCAAGGTCTCTCGTTTTGCCAATTTCATACTTCTACTCAAAACATGCTGGGTGAGGAAGAGTAAAACAATTTTGGGCTTAACGCTGTACGCAGACCTCTACGCAACAATGAGCTTGATTTCGATTGGAAAAGGGGTAAATGCTCAAGCCATTCATCCTTCTTGAGGTCCCACCTTCTGCAATCATAAATGCTTTTATGAATAGAGTTGGCAGGATGTGAGTATTTGTTACTCATGTAATGCTTCTAGGGGACCTGTATGACAATACTACCACGGCGCTCATATAAGGTCCTGGTCAGCCCTGTATGAACGCTATATGAACACAATATGAACACTTGCGTGCACTCACTGGAAGATGCCGCTCAGGAAAAAGCATGCCAGGGTGGCAGCGGCGTTGATGGCCACTTTCTGCGTGGGTGAAGGGAGAGGCGAGGTCCCCTGTCTTGATGCGGACAGGTGCTTAGCCAGTCCTGCTGCTGGCGCTGCTGAGACGCGGCACTGCTCTCTGCTGTCTTTGTGGCCGTCTGCCGCAGGCACTGTGCGGCTGCTTATGTAGCTGTCCACTGCAGCTCCATGTGCGTGTTGCTGTCTGAGGGTGGACCGACAAAAGTAAGGGGGTCTGGCAATGGCCATGCCAAGGCGTTGCACTGGCAGGAAGGCGCAGGCTACAAAGTCTGCTTTGAAGAAGTTGTGCCTGGATTTTTGTGCAGCAGTATCCATAAATTTGCGAATCAATGCAAGTTGCGTGTGAGATGCACTTTGCCTCCCTTTGGCTTACAGGCTCACAAAGTAAGGCAATTATTGCGTGCGAGTGGAATTGCACTGAGAATGAAATCAGGAATACACTTTCCCACGACAACTAGGGAATTAGAGCCACTGGGTAATGGGCTACAGTATATTCCTCTTTAGCAGAGCCAAATGATGCAACGATGCAAAACAGCAGGGTGGCAGGCTGCCTGAAACTGGCACTTGACAAATTGACAATTCTGGGAAGAAGACGCGATCCATCTGGAGGACAACTGGGGCAGTTTTGCTCATAGCTCGAATTGCTGTCAACCCATGCAAATGGCTGTGAGTATCAGGGTTCACGGTTGTGCTGCAAGTGAGCAGGTACCATAATTGTACGTACATACTAGTGCATCTGCGCAGATCTGCAAGCAGTAGATTTTGCAACCAGAAAAGTATGAATTAATGGACAAAGGTGCTTATCAATCCCAGAATTGAGCAATCATCGCTCTGCGATGCCACTCAAGCCAAGCCCTTTCTTTTATACTCCTAGTGGTTTTCTATTAATTTGAGTCTATACACCACCAGCGCTCTTACTTCACACAAGCAGCGTTTGCATGTCGTGTATACTACCTAACGAGCAACTGAATGAGCCCTAAACGAGAGGCTGATGACTTGTTTCCCCACAGCTTGATCCTCTATGCTCGCGTTAAAGTCCAGAAACAGCCACTCCTAGCTTGCCACCCTCTGTGATTATCACTGAGAGCTCCAAGAACTCACCCTCGCTAAACCTGCGTCCTGCCACCCCCCCACTCATGACTGTCACTGTCGTACCCCCACACATGACTGTCACTGTCATACCCCCACATATGACTGCCACTATCATACCGCCACATATGTCCAGCACTCATTTTATCTATAGATAGGATAAAAAATGATTGAAAAGATTGATGAAAAATGAAAAATTTGAAAATTTAAATGCGGAAAAATGCACAACTCACCATCGCTTTCCCCACAGCTCTGCTAGCGAGGCACTCAGCCAAGGAGACTGCAATGGTGCGACAGGCAGGAACAGCACTGGAGAAGCAAGGCCATGAGGTTCCTGCTGCTGCTGCTGCTGCTGCTGCTGCTGCTGCTGCTGGTGGTGCACGCCTGTATTCCGACCCTGCCGCCAGTATGGCTTCAGTAGCCTGTAGAAGGCTTGGTGTGCGCAAGTGATGATCAGGCAGAACACGTGGTGGAAAGAAATGAACTGCGGTGCAGCAGAGGAAAAGGAGAAGGATTCAAGTGCTGCAGTGTGCTGGAAGAGTGTGAGCTTGTTACGTAGTACGGAAAATGATGACTGATGAAGAAACGGTTAGGAAACGATACACATGCAGCGGCATTACCTCAGCGATTTACTTGAGGGGGGGGGAGAGTTGCTTCCAAGCACAGTAATACCATGAAAGGACACTAGGCAGGTGGATTGTGTTTGTTCAAGTGGGACGATAGATCAACACCCTTTCTGAGCCCGTGCCGCAGGTGAATATTACCACCTGCCTATTTTTTGCCTTTGGCTTGTTTGTCTGTGACACAAGGCCTATTGAGCTTTTTGCTATTTGGCTGGAGAGCTTCTCTTTACTTTGCAATCATCTTGTTTTTATAACAATAAACATGATCACAGAGGTGTGGGGTCAAGGGGACTTCGGTGATATTGTAGACCAAAGTTCAAACAAGGTTTGCA
>Ga0307963_1001653_pt1:10000-17257 | contig 17257 bp, 17 predicted proteins | sample OrgLakmetagen594_FD_201829 | JGI IMG/M metagenome (GOLD analysis project Ga0307963, IMG submission 201829) | Saline water microbial communities from Organic Lake, Antarctica - #594 | ecosystem: Environmental > Aquatic > Non-marine Saline and Alkaline > Saline | place: Antarctica...
CCTGCTAAAAGTTGTGTTATCATTGCATATATATATCCGGCCACCAGGAGGCTGTAGTTCTCGTAACTTTTTGGCACGTGTCTATTGAAATATAATTCACACATTCAAAATCCTGCCGTTGAAAGATAGTGATTGAGTTGATTCTCAGGGGTCGGTTGGTGGGTGGTCATTTGGGGGGGCTTGGGAATTTGGGGAGGGGGATCTCCAGAAAATTTCTGGGCCACTTCCAGCAAAAAAATCTTTCAAAATCCTCAGCTCAATCCCAGTCGATTGGCGCCTTGTTGGGTGATTAGATTAAAGGGGGGTGACTGGGTGCCTGGTCATAGAATTGCATGGATGCCCCCAAGTAGGCCGCATGGGTTTGTGCAGTCAAATTGCCAGCAATTGATTTCAAATTTGCCGTTCACCATTTGCATTATAGTTGCATGAATGAAGTGAATAAGTACTTTGGCAAAGGTTTTGGCTGGATTTGTGCACTAAACAGGTGGTCAATGCAAGAGCGTGCACAAACCAGTTATAGCCCTATGATTCGTCAGGTAATTAAGTAAATGACATGAGAGCAGTGTAGGCAGATAGCTGCTTAAATTTTGAGCAGGTTGACACCCTTTTTATAAGTATGGGGGGTCATTTTGGGCCGGAGGCCCAAAATTTACACGTGACTGTCAGAAAAAAATTGGACGCCTCCTGGGCCACCCCTACATTTAAGCATGCAGCAACCTTTATAAGAGTGACGCTGGTCCTGTGCACATGGTATGACCTGCACCCTGACCTTAATGGCTGTGTTTGGTGGCCAAAGTGGCTAAAGTCAAATCATTGTCTACCCATCATCTCTGACAGATGATTCCATTCCGGCACTGGCCTACCCCCTGCAGGCCACGCTGGTGCTGCGCAAGTGGTATGACCTGCGCCCTGAGCGCGAGTGGCGGTGTTTTGTGGCTGGAGGCAAGCTGGTGGGTGTGTGTCAGCGAGACGTCACTCAGCATTTCCCACAGCTGGCGGAGCCTGTGGGAGGGTGGGAGGCACTGGTGCACGAAGGTAGGGGCACCTGCTTTTTGGGTCTAGTGGCACAGTGGCACGCATACCCTTCACCATGAGGTACGATTAGGCATCAAGGTATGCAATCAATGGAACGCATTCGTTTCACTGTGTTTATGCTTTGATATCCTCACAATTATGTGTTTAATGGCTGCATGGGCGTCACTATAAGTGAATTTTCTGGTAGGTGTCCAGTAGCAAGCACACGCTTTGCTATGAGTCAGCCTTTGAGGTGTGTGACAATTTCTATGAGTAAGCTTTTTAAGGTGTGTACACTCTGCTATGAGTATGCTTTTGTAAGTGTGTACACTCTGTTATGTGTATGCTTTCTATGAGAAAGCTTATTAAGGTGTGTGTGTACATTTTGCTACGAGGTGTGTCGAGCTGTGAGGTATGAGTAAGCTCTTGAGGTGTGTAAAGCCTCAGCACCGATGCCATGCAATCATATCAAGCACAGGCCTGTAAGCATGTCGCACGAGTTCTGTTGTCACAACGGAGCCTGGAATTTCTTATGTGCAGGTGGGGATGGGAGCCACTGTGATGACGGGGACTGCTCTCGTGTCAGAGATCAAAGAGACGGGCGCACAGACAGGGTCGACTGCAGCCATGGTAAGGGCTGTGTTTCAGGGCTGTGCTATCAGGCTGTGTAATTATCGATGCTTGATAGCAACTGCATGCAGGGCTGGCAGCATATTTGGTAAGGGCTGTGCTCTTTGGTACTGGTAGAAGCAGAAGAAAGGGATACGGTCCGGGCTTTAAAATGACAGCTAATCAACAAAATCAGAATCACGCGTATCATTTCTGTAAGCATGTATGTGCTTTCTTGCCAGAGCACGCCTCACACTGAACATTAGGTAGCCTGTCAGGTAAAAACACATTGATGTTTCGTGTAAAACGTGTCAGTTCGTGTGTGTATATATAAAAGCACAAACGACTTGTGAAGAATCAGGATGCTGGGTCTCAATCACATTTCAGCCTCAAGAAAAATTGCCACACAGCCAATCAAAATCTGTGTCAATGGTGACGACAACGTTGGCCTTGGCACACAAAAGCTCTGATATAACATTGCTTTCAGGTCATGAAGGACATGAAGCGCAATTAGGGGTGAGACCAGGCGCGGAGGCAAGGGCAGCCTTGCACGCTTTGCATGCTTTCCACGCTCGTACGGTTAGACGCCGCTTTCCCCAGAAAAACTGTGAGTCAGGGCTGTTGTTCCTTGCTGCGTGAGCAAGTGACGATTTGTGTCTCCTGGCTTTTTACAAAGGTGAGACCTGCTTGAAACCTACTTAATGCGTGTTGGGGTGTGTGTGGCACTATTGACTGGACTATAAACAAGGGTATTTTGGTCAACAATGACCGTGTTGATTTTGTGACTGGTGCATGTGCTTGAATTATAAGCAGGCATGCAGTGATTACCACTCCCAACTTTAATTGAGGAAAATGAGTACTTCGGTTCGGTACCAGGCATCATAAAAATCCAATACCTCAACAGAGTGTTATTATTACTTCTTTAATTACTTCTATTGGCATCAACAGCTTTATCCTCTGCATTCCTTTGCTGCTGCAGACACCTATGACACTTATGTATCCATCGGAGGAACGGTGAAGATCTTGGATTTCAATCCGGTTGGGGGCACAACCTCGCCATTGCTATTTACGTGGGCAGGTGCGTTTGTAGCCTGTCAGCTCAGTGCTTCTCTTGCCTGCTTGGATGGCTATCTCTTACCTTTTAAGGTAAGACCTTACATGATGTGGTCTTACCTTACATGATATGGTCTGCCCATGCCATGAAGCAATTGGACAAAACAGCGAATCGTAGTTTTGCATTTGTATCCTTTAGGTATACCTGTATGCTCCTAGACATCTTAGAGGCAATATAACCGGGGTGTTGCACCTTCACAACTGCATTATTATCTCAAATTTATTATAGCTTTTAGCTGAAATCGGCAGTATGGCCCAGAAATGTAGCTAAGTAGCGCTCCTTTGTCCCTTCCAATTCCAGAGCTCGGATTGGAGGAAGCTGCAGCAGCTGCTGATGGCATCTGCAGTACATCCCATCAAGCAGTGGGAGATGGAAGGCCAGCATTAAACACTGAACATACCACAGAGCACACAGAGGGTTTGCCTGCTGCTGCTGGCTGTGGTGACTTGCACGCTCAAAAGCAGGGGGCTTCAGAGGCACCTCGACAAGGATCTGGTCAGGGCAGTGAACATGGGCAGCAGGGAGGCCCACACACACCAGACCCTAAGCCTTTGGATAACATGCACCACAACGGGCAGGAAGAGAGAGGGAGCAGCAGTGATGATGAGTCTGGCGGCAGCAGTGGTGGTGATGGGAGTGACGAGGGAGATGTGGAAGAAGTGTTGTTGAAGATTGTGCCTGAGGCATCGATGGTGCAGCCTGGGCATCGGTCTGCCTGTGGCATGCCTTTAGACATGAACAGCTTGCAAGAAAGCTTAGAAGGAATGGCACGCCTTGCAAACAGAAGGTAGCTTTTGTGTGTTCGTACTGGCATGCTGGTAGTTTGTTTTGTGCGAAATATTATAAAACCAGCAAAGTTTCCACCTTATGAAGAATGACTGATCTTGGTACTTTTGAACACTGGAGCCAAACTGTACTTTGAGCCAAACTAAGGTAGGATCAAATCCTAGCAAACATGGGGTCGCTCGCTATATAGAATAATTAAGAAGGTTTACAAAGGTTTAATTTGTATAAACAAATCTTTGTAGGCTGTGAAGTATTACAATTGAAGTAAAAGAGCCAATTGAATTGCAATTGAAAGATGTAAAACTTCTCCGTCACAGAAAGACAATCAATGGAATCTTGATTAATGGAGGGTTGCCGGCTTGGCCTAAGAAGCCGATGCATTCTTGCTTGACTCATAACTCATAACAAGAAATGTTTATGTTTTTATCCTCCCACAAAGGAGTTCTCCTCTGTTCCAGCTCGTACCGCATAAAGATCGTTATGGTCTAGGTCAATTCACGCTTTGTGCTCATTGCGCTCAAACAGCAGGGGAAATTTGTTAAGAGTACTAGTGACACGACACCGAACTTGCTTAGCCCCCCTCAATTTTGCCTCTCCTTTCCTTTGTGCCAATTTGGCCTTTTCTTCTAAATAATACAGGGGCTGAGATTTCACTAGTACCCCAATCGCTTTACACTACCAAAGAAATGTTTGCTTTGCAGATGCATAACTCTTCAAAGTTTAATTGCTACACTTTTAAAACCAGAACTTTTGCACCACAAACCAACGATGGAACAGTTTTTTTACAACATTTCCATTCTGCGACAGATGGATGCTGCATCCATGCTCCTGAGATGTTAGGGTTGAAGGGAACAACACTGAAATAATATGCAAGCTGGAACACAATCACGAGCATAATTTAAGGAAACAGAGACGTTGCTGTCGGACAGCGAAGTTAACGCATGCTACCAGGCGGATTCAAACTCGTGACTCAAAGATTCTGGCCTGACCATGGACCATTAGGCTTTCAGGGCAGCTACCCTACAACACAACTGTGCACTTGACATGTACCACGTACCACTTCAAACTAGCAGCCCCAACTTGGAACTTCTATACCTCAACTGCCAACCTGCCAACTAGAGCAGCCGCTGGCAACGGCATTGAGATAATAATTATGACAAAGAAAGCGTAAGACTACCAGCATAGATCAAAAAAATACAAGAAGAATAGGGAAAGTATGCAAATAATGCCAGGAAGCCCTGTTCTGCTCATGGAGGAGATACTAATTTGATTTGAACCATGGCACCCAAACACTTGTGGTTTGTTGGTAAGCCTGTGAAGGGGAGGAGAAAGCAAGCAACAAGAGGGTTTTGGTTAGACGTAAACTAATAACTTCCTTTGGTGGGGTGACGCAAGGATTTATGGACGATTGTTGAAAGGCAAAACACAGTCTTTGCAAGGAAATGTGTGTATCTGACAGACTTAAATTTTAAAATTAGCTAAACCTGAGGGAGATATAGACATAATGGATTGTATGCTCTGACATTGATAAATTTTGGCACTAAGAAGCCTAATAAACGCAAGCATATTGCAGGCATTTAGAGTACACGAAAGAATGACAACAGACCTCAAAGAGATCCGACCGTTCTCACAGCCGAATCAAGTCAATTATTGCGCACACACCTTGAACAGCTCAGCACGCTCAGGCCTTGCCATCATCCGCCCTTCTGTCATCTGCACAACAATAACACAAAAAGAGTAGGAGGGGCCAGTTAATTATTGGTACTATACGGTACGGTATATACGCCGTATAATACAGGGGGGAGGGGGCCGTATGTACATACCGTATTTTCCGTATCAAAAATGGATAGGCATTATACACCGAATACACGCTGTATTCCGTATATATTTCCATACTAAAATACGGTGCAAAACCGTATTTCAAATGGACACCCCAGACTCAGGTTCGAATCATAGCAGGAACAGTCCTTTTTTCTCTTTGCGACTCTTAAGATATGCACTTCCTTTGCTTTACACTTATTTTTTAGCATGTTTTTGCATCAATCACAATGTTTCCTTGGTGGTTAGAGTAGTTGGGCTTCTTTTTGCACTGGCAATGGCCATTTTGGGATCTGTTTGGCTTTGGACAGGCCTAGCCCTTCAAACTTTGATTTTTGGCGCAACTGAGTTGGATACTGGTGTACAGCTCTTCAAGAGCTACAAAATGAGCCTATTATGATTAAAAAAGGAATGGTACCAATTTCTCCGTATATACGGAATACGGTTTAATACCCATATACCTATATACATACAGTATATACGGTATTTGAAAAGGTGATACACGGTTCTGGCCAACCCTACAAAAGAGGTAAGGAACCCTTGTTTAGATTGGATGTAACGGTAGTTCATTATCCCCGAGGCTCACTTTATAATCCCGCTCCAACGAGTGCTTAAATGCATAAAAATGGCGGTGTCTTTAATCAGACCTGTTCGCGCTTGACCAAAGCAGACGCACGTACGCAGGAGAGGCATGCTAAAAAATTGCTTGTAGGTTGCAAAACTAGAAAATCAAGTAGCAGCTCGCACCTGGGTAACGGGGATCATGCACAGGGAGTTGAAGAGGGTGCCCACAACCATCCAGGGCTGACCCAGACGCACGGCAAACAGAGACAGACCCCACCAGAATAGTTGCTCCCTGAACGCACACAGGCATTATATCCTTTTGTTCTGTCAAGTTAAATATCAGTGAGCTTATCAAACTATGGGGGTCTCAGCAAGATTCATTAGGTCGTTGCCAAATCTCATTAAGAGGCGATTCCAGGCCAAGCTTGCGACCTTCCTCACCAAACGCTTGTTGGAATGGTGAGACTGCAGCCAGTTGTCCTTCTTTGTGATGGAGGAGTTTTACAGCACTCGAAATGAGGTGGCTCCTTTTCAGTAATTATCACTGCCTGCGTCATTCTTTCTTATTTCCTTCACCAGGTCCAACGTCCCTCACAAAAGACAAGTAGTCGATGGTCAAAGTAACCTGAAGAATCGAATGGGACTGAACCGGCACCTGAAACAGAGGCAGACCTAATATTTCGTCGGCACCAGTTTAGATTAAGAAAGCAGTGAGGATGGTAAGATAGTGTTTTCAAATCATTGGCTCAAGAGTTTAGGACGGACATGAGAGCAAGCACTGAGCTGCAGCCACGCACCCGAAGTAGTTGGGGTGGCGTGAGTAACGCCACAAACCAGAGTCTAGGATCAGTTGGATGGGCATGCCTTCCGCTTGGCGGCGCTCGTTTTCCTTCATGAAGGCGTTCAGCTGATTATCTGCTGTGTAGGAGAGGGCCATGCCTGCAACAAAGAAAGGCACAGGCAAACAAGATTGATGTGGTTTCTCGTGAAGTGCATTATTGTTGCCTGCTGTGTAACAGACCGTGTAGGAGAGGGCCATGCCGTGTGGGAGAGGGCCATGCCTGCAACAAAGAAAGGCACAGGCAAACGAGATCGATGTGGTCTCTTATGAAGTGCATTATTGTTGCCTGCTGTGTAACAGGCCGTGTAGGAGAGGGCCATGCCGTGTGGGAGAGGGCCATGCCTGCAACAAAGAAAGGCACAGGCAAACGAGATCGATGTGGTCTCTTGTGAAGTGCATTATTGTTGCCTGCTGTGTAACAGGCCGTGTAGGAGAGGGCCATGCCGTGTGGGAGAGGGCCATGCCTGCAACAAAGAAAGGCACAGGCAAACGAGATCGATGTGGTCTCTTA
>Ga0307963_1001654_pt1 | contig 17254 bp, 17 predicted proteins | sample OrgLakmetagen594_FD_201829 | JGI IMG/M metagenome (GOLD analysis project Ga0307963, IMG submission 201829) | Saline water microbial communities from Organic Lake, Antarctica - #594 | ecosystem: Environmental > Aquatic > Non-marine Saline and Alkaline > Saline | place: Antarctica: Organic Lake...
TTTTCTTACGGTCAGACTTAATATTTACCGGCGAATACCAACTGGGTGCGAATTGGTGTCTGCCGCCTCATGAAAATAAGGTCGCAGCAGACGCGGCTCTCCGGCAAGGAATTAGAGCCTTGGCAAAGGAAATACTCACTGCCTGTGGATTCGTGCTGACTTAACAGGCGGTCCCTGAGAGGTTTGCCTGTCGATATAGCGCGTTTTCTTCCGCCACTGGGAGGTCATCCAGCGAGCGGTGCGTCCAGCACGGTAGGTGCAGGTTAGAAGAGAAGGGTATTGCGAAGGGCTGTCTGAAACTCTCTGGCCAACCGGGATTCCGGCCGTCCTTGTCGAAGAATCATGCAGGCTGGCACACCGATTGGTGGATCGAAGGGACGACTCTCAAGTTCACTGTAGGGTGGGAATCCCGCAGTGTAGCGATCGACTATGGCAACGGCCTGGCAGGCCTGAGCGAGCACTGCCGCTGTGTGGCAGTATCGTACTTCGACCTGAGGACGGTAAGGAGTGTGTGTCTCTTCGAAGGCATTTTGCACCGCGAGCCCGAGGCTTGATGCCCGTTCGAGTCCAATGAAACGGTGCGCCGTGAGGTCGGAGGGCGTTATGATTGCCAACGCGGCCAATGGATGATCCGATCGCATGAGCGCAACCATACGATCATTTCGAAGCGTCTGGACCGTGATCTCGGGATGGCTCGCGAGTCCGAGGCACAATCCGATATCAACCGCGCCGATCGCGACTGCGTCGATCACGTTTTCCATCCTCCGAACGTCGTATTGCACGGTCACATCGGGTCTCGGCTCCATGAAGACAGACAGGGCCTCCGGCACGACCGAGTGACCAAGTGGAGGCGTTGCCATAATGCGCAGCTTCCCCGTCGCCCCACCACGTAGGTCGCGTACTCGTGCCTCCACAGATCGGAGCTGTTCGAATAATGGTTCAACTTCCGTTAAAAGAATACGTGCATCGTCCGTCGGGATCATGCGTTTCTTGGTACGCTCGAAAAGTGCAAAACCCAGTTGGCCTTCTAGTTGCTGGATCGCTGTCGACACTGATGGCTGCGAGATGCCCAGTTCCTCGGCGGCAGCAGTCGTGGTCCGACACAGCATCAGGGTGCCAAACACTTCCAACAGCCGTAGGGACAGATCGTTGCGCCGCGCGATTTTCATCTTGCGGTATTAGCGTCTTCAGGATTGCCACACCAGTACCATTCCCATCGCCATCGACACCGCGGCCTGCGTCGGATCTATCACTGGCACATTCAGCGTGTTTTCTAGGGCTGCGCGATGCGCGGCCATACCCGCGCAGCCAAGGACCAACGCCTCGGCGCCCTCGTCCAGCAGCGCGCCGCCGACCTCGACCAGCCTGTCAAAGGTGCCAGAGCCGCGGGCCGTGTCATCCACGCTCATGTTCAATGCGCGTTCGCCGGCGACGCGGTCCAGCACGCCCATGCGCCGCATGAACAGCCGGTGGCGGCGCTCCGAGGCGGCCGAGATGCCGATGATCCCGATTCGGTCACCGCGCGCCAGTGCCGTCAACACGCCGCTTTCCTGAATGCCGAAGACAGGCTGCGACACGGTGGATCTGCATGTATCCAGCCCAGGGTCAGAATAGCAGGCGATGACGAAGGCCGATGCGTCCGAGCGATCCTGCATTAGCTTTACCAAGGGCAGCACGACTGCGTCGCTGTCGCGCTGGCTTTCGATGCCGAACGGGCCTTCGGCCAGCGTCAGGCAATCTATATTTGGTCCGCCTGGCAGGCGGAAGCCCGCCAGCGCCGCGTCCAGCCCATGGGTAACCGCCTCGTTCGAATTCGGGTTGATGACGACGATCGGACCGGTCATGGCATCACCGAAGCGCCGAAATTGGTAGCTGGGTCGGTCTCGGGCAGGCGAGTGCCGGATTGTCCGGAGAGATCGCTGCACCCACGCGCCACAAACCTGCCATCGCCCGGTTTTGCCACCAGTTTGCCCTCATCGACCACTCGACGCCCCCGCGAAAGTACGGTGACGGGCCAACCGGTCACCTCCATCCCCTCGAACGGATTGTAGTCCATCGCGTCGTGCATGGCTCCGGCCATGCGCATCTCGGACGGATCCCAAATCGCGACATCGGCATCGGCGCCCACTGCCAGTGTACCCTTGCGCGGCAGCATGCCGTATAGCCGCGCCGCGTTGGTCGAGGACAGTGCGACGAACTGGTTGAGGCTTATACGCCCCTTTACCACACCTTCAGAGAACAGGAGCGGCAAGCGCATTTCGATCCCCGGCATGCCGTTGGCGATGCTGCGGAAATCGATGTCGCGTCCGGCGGCGAACTTGCCCGTCTCGTCAAACCGATAAGGGGCGTGATCCGAAGATACCACGGTGAAGGTGCCCGCTGCCACATGCCGCCACAGCGCGTCCTGCGTGGCGATGTCGCGCAGGGGCGGCGAGCAGATATATTTCGCGCCTTCCATGCCAGGGCGGTCCAGATCATCGCGAGTCAGAAACAAGTATTGCGGGCAGGTTTCGCCAAAGACATGCGAGCCCTCGAGCCGCGCCTGCGCCACCAGCGCTGCGCCCTTGGGGGTCGAGACATGCACGATCATGAGCGGAGCGTCCACGAGACGGGCGAGGCTTATAGCGCGGTTGATCGCCTCTTCCTCGGCAAGAGCAGGGCGCGCGGGGGCATGATAGCGAGGCGCGGAATAGCCGCCGTCGGCCAGCTTGGCTGCCATGCGTGTCAGCATGTCGTGATTTTCGGCATGCACCATGGTCAGCCCGCCATGCTTCCGCGCCACTGACAGGATGTCGAGGAACTGCCCGTCATTGACGCGCGTGGCGTAGGTCATGAAGACTTTGAAAGATGTCACGCCACGCTCGAATGCCATCGGCAGCTCATCCAGCACTGCGGGCGTGGGATCCGTCAGGATCAGGTGATAGGAATAATCGATCACCGATTTAGGCGCTGCGCGGCCGTCATAGGTGGCCAGAGTCTCGGCGATGCTTTCGCCCTTTTTCTGAGCGGCAAAGGGCACAAAACACGAATTGCCCCCGAACGCCGCAGATATCGACCCACTTTCATAATCGTCGGCAGTCATGATGCCCATGCCGCTTTCCTGCGCAATGTGGCAATGCGCGTCGATGCCCCCGGGCAGCACCAGCTTGCCCGTGGCGTCGATGATGTCCTCGCCTTGAAGCCCCTCGCCCAGGGTTGCTATGCGGCCGTCGCGGATGCCGATATCGGCAGCGAAGGTTTCGGATGCGGTGGCGAGCGTGCCGCCGCGGATGACCAGGTCGTGTTTCATCGCGCTTCTCCTCTCAGACCGATTTGATCAGCCCGCCGTCGCAGCGCAACAGGCTGCCGGTGACGTAGCTGGCACGCGCGCTGCACAAGAACGCTGCAGTGTCGGCGAATTCCTCCACCGCGCCGTATCGCCCGGCGGGGATGGTCGCGCGCGAGGCGGCACGGGTTTCATCCAGCGTCTTGCCGGTGCGCTTTGCGGCAGCGGCGTCCAGTTCGTCGACGCGTTCGGTATGGATGCGGCCGGGCAGCAGCATGTTGACAGTGATGCCGTCGCCCGCAAGGTCGTTGGACAGCGATTTCGCCCAGCCCACCAGCGCCGAGCGCGCGAGGTTCGACAACCCGAGGTTGGGAATCGGCTGGATCACGCCGGAGGAGCCCACCGCCACGATCCGGCCCCAGCCCTGCGCCTGCATGTACGGGATCAGGCGCGCCGCAATCTGTGCGACGCGCGTAACCATGGTGTCGAATTGCGCAGGCAGGGCGGACAGGTCGGCATCCGTCATGCGTCCGGGTGGCGGCCCGCCGGTATTGGCGATCAGAATGTCGGCGCCACCAAGGATGCTTTCGACCGCATCCGCTAGCACGTCGACCGCAGCCGGATCGGTCAGATCCGCCGTCACGAAGTCGGCCTTGCCCGGCCCTGCTTCGGTGATTTCGCGCGCAAGAACGGCCAGCCGGTCCTCGGACCGCCCGGTCAGCAGCACATGCACCCCCTCGGATGCCAGCGCACGGGCGATGCCGGCACCCAGCCCGCGGCTCGATGACATCACCAGCGCTGTCTTTCCGTCTATCCCCAGATCCATCAGACCAGTGCCTCCAGTTTGTGTTCCAGTCGCGCCATCAGGCGCGTCAGCTCCTCGTGGTCGCGCGACGTCAATGATGGCCCCGGCGCGCGCACCGCCGGCGCGGCGAGCACGCCTCGCCGGTGTAGTATCTCCTTGCGGATCGCCAGCCCAAGACCCAGCTGCTGCTCGTAGCGCACCATGGGAAGGTAGGCGTCGAAAAGGTCCTCTGCGCCGTCCACGTCACCCGCCTTGTGGCGGTTGACGACCTGCACCATCATCTCGGGATACGCGAAGCCCGTCATCGCCCCGTCTGCGCCGCGCTGCAATTCCTGCGGCAGGAACAACGCGGCGTTGCCCACGAGGATCGACAGGCGCGGCTGCGTCCCGGTCCCGGTCTCAGCACGCACGCTCGACAGCTTGGTCAACCCCGGCCAGTCCTCGTGTTTCAGCATCACGATCTGCGGATTGTCGCGCGCGATGGCGAGAATCGTCTCGGTGCTGAAATGCACGCCGGTGGTCTGCGGATAGTCCTGCAGGCAGATCGGCACCTCGGGGCCGAGTGCATCGCAGACGTGCCCAAAATAGCCCTTCAGCCTGGCTTCGGTCGCGAGGTCCGGCATCGGGGCCACCATCACGCCGGCGGCGCCCGCCTCCATCACGTCGTGCGACAGCCGCGCCATGTTGCCGAGCCCTGCGCCCGACACGCCTACCACTACGGGGACCCGGCCTGCCACGCGGTCGAGTACATGGCGGGCAAAGTCCAGCGACTCTTCGCCTGACAGTTTCGGCGCCTCGCCCATGATGCCGAGGATTGTCATCCCCGTCACGCCACAGTCTATGTAGAAATCGATCATGCGATCGGTGCTGTCAAAATCCATTGCGCCATCCGGCGCGAAGGGCGTGGCGGCGATGATGAACACGCCCGCCGAATCTTCGTGGATCGTCTGCGTCATCTCAGTCTGTCCTCCCTGTCCTCGGGCCGTTCTATGGGTTCTTTCTTGCGGTTTTCCCGATTCTGCGGCTGCGGGATCGACCGGGGCGCGATCTCCTCCAGACGAGCGTAGCGATCCGCGAACAGCCGAGCCACGGGAAAATTACCCTCCCAATGCACATGCATGCGCTCGGTGTCGACAAGTCCTTCGCGGGTGTAAAGCCCCACGGCCCGGCCCAGCATAATTGCGCGTTCCGCCGAGAGCGAAAGCGCCATCATGCGTTCGCATTCGATGGCGACCGGCGCGTCGGCCAGCCGGGGCGGCTTCACCCGGCCAGACGGCAAGAGTTTCAGGGCCAGCGCCTCGGCCTCGCTTTCGCCGGAGCCATAGCTGGCGGCGCTGTCCACCATGTCGTCGAGCAGCGCCGGTGTAGCTATGTTGACGACGAATTCGCCGGTGGCGTCGATGTTGCGCTCGGTATCCTTGGCCGACCCGTCAGCTCGGTGCTGCAAACCGAGGATGATCACGGCCGGGTCCTGTCCGAACACGTTGAAGAAGGAATAGGGCGCGGCGTTCACGACACCGTCCGGGTCCATCGTGGTCACCCAAGCCACCGGGCGCGGGATCACCAGCGCGGTCAGCAACTTGTATCGGTCGGCCGCCGGGATCGTATCGAGATCGAGGAAACTTGCGCTCATTCCGGTGTTACCACGCCGGTCTGCGTGCCGATGCGCTGATAATGCTCGATCCGGCGGTGCCTGGCGAAATCGAAGATCGTCGTTTTGCCGAACGTGCAGGCATCCATGTCGCAGGGATGCACGATCAGTTCATCGTCCTCGCCGGCCGCGCGGGCGACTACGAACCCGTCGGGATCGACGATGATCGAGCCCGCCATCAGTGGATGTCCGTCCTCGTTGCCGGCCTTGGCGACGCCGACCACCCAGCTGGCGTTCTGGTAGGCACCGGCGGTCATCGTCAATTCGGAATGATAAAGGCGCTTTTCCAGCCTTTCATTGGCCATCTGGCTGTTCACTGAGGGTGTGTTGTATCCCAGCATGATCAGTTCGACCCCCTGTAGCCCCATCTCGCGATAAACCTCGGGCCAGCGGCGGTCGTTGCAGATGCACATGCCCATCAGCGCGTCCATGTTGCGCCAGACCGGAAATCCCAGATCGCCGGGTTCGAAATACCGCTTTTCCAGATGCTGGAACGCGCGGTCGGGATCGTATTCGGCGTGACCCGGCAAATGCACCTTGCGGTACTTCCCGACGATTGCGCCTGCGCGGTCGGTCAGGATAGAGGTGTTGAAACGCTGTCCCTGCGGCGTACGTTCACCATAGCCGAAACTTATCGCGATGCCCTTCCGCTGCGCTACTTCGAAAAGCGGCCGCGTGACGCCGTTGGGCATGGAGTCCTCGAACCATAGATTGATATCGGCCTGATCTTCCATGTACCAGCGGGGAAAGAAAGTGGTCAGGCACAACTCGGGAAAGACCACGAGATCGCAGCCTGCGCGTGCGGCCTGCTCCAGTAACGCAATCATCCGAGTGACTACCGCGTCGCGGGGCTCGTCCCACTGGATAGGGCCCATCTGGGCCCCGCCTATAACGATTTCACGCATTATGTCGTTTCCTTCTGCTTCATGCCGCCAATCCGCGGCCAAAACGGCTGACGAGCCGCACCAGAGGCCACAGGATGACGAGGTAGATCCCCGCCGCAAGGACAAGCGGCGAGGCGTTATAGGTAACCGACCGCGCCATGTTCGCCGCGTGGAGCATCTCGCCCAGCGACACGACCGAGGCGAGCGAGGTCAGCTTGACGACCTCTACGGTGTTCGACACCAGATCCGGCAGCACGTTGCGCACCGCCTGCGGCAGCACGACATGGATCAGCGTCTGCGCGCGGCCCAGCCCGGTCGATCGCGCGGCCTCGGCCTGCCCTTGGCCGACCGAGAGGATTCCCGCGCGAAAAATCTCACCGTAATAGGCCGAGTTGTTGAGAAAAAAGGCGATCACCACGGCGGCAAAGGGCGACAGTTGCAACCCGGCGAAAGGCAGCCCGGAATAGATGAAGATCAGCAGCACAAGTGGTGGGATCGCGCGAAAGAAATCGACGAAACCGATCACCGGCCAACGCACTCCGCGCGCTGGCGCGACTGATCCCAGCGCGGCCAGCAGCCCGCCGGCCAGTCCCATGGGCACGATCACCAGGCACAGCAGGGCCGTGACACCCAGCCCCTCCAACACTGTCGGCCAGGCCGCGATCATGATCTCGAAATTAAAGAACTGTTCGATCAGCCGGTCCATCGTCTACACCTTTCGCCAGGCGAACCGGCTTTCCAGCCAACGCGCGAGGATCACGAGGGGCAGGAACAAGGCAACATAGGCCAGGGCCGCCAATACCAGGGGCGATGCGTTGCCCGAAAAACTCTGCGCCGTGGTAGCCTGATTGAGGATGTCGGGCACGCCGATCACCGTGCCCAACGCCGTCATCTTGGTGATCGCGATGGCGCGGTTGGTCAGCGGCGGGATGGCCAGTCGCGCTGCTTGCGGCACCACGACCCAGACAAGCGCCTGGGAAAAGCCCAGTCCGGAAGACCGTGCCGCCTCCCACTGGCCGCGATCAATCGAAGTGATGCCGGCCCAGAAGATTTCCTCTGCGAAAGCGGCGAGAACTAGGCCGAGCACCAGGAACAGCACCAGAAAGCTCGACAGCACGATCCCGGCATTGGGCAGGCCGAAGAAGACGATCATGATCACGACAAGCGGCGGCAGCGCGCGAAAAACGTCGGCGTATATGACGATCAGCGCCGATAGCGGTCGTATGCCATAGCTGCGCGCCATGGCCAGCGCACCGCCGAATGCGACGCCAAAGATGACGATCAGCACCGACAACACGACCGTCACCCACATGCCCTGCAGGATCGCAGGCGTGTATTGCACCAGTACCGGGACGTTGAAGAAAGTGTCGAGGAAGCGATCCCACTGGTTCATGTCACTCTCGCGCCACCCTTGCCAGGAAAGCCTTGGTACGGTCCTGCGTCGGTGCGCCGAAGACCTGTTCAGGGGGACCCTGCTCCACGATCCGGCCCTCGTCCATGAAGATGACACGGTCGGCGGCCTCGCGGGCAAAGCGCATCTCGTGGCTCACGACCAGCATGGTCATCCCCTGCACCTTCAAATGCTGCATCACGTCCAGTACGTCGCCGACCAGTTCCGGGTCCAGCGCCGAGGTCGGTTCGTCGAACAGCATGACGCTGGGATCCAGCGCCAGCGCTCGCGCGATGGCCACGCGCTGCTGCTGGCCCCCTGACAGCTCGGATGGATAATTGCCGGCCTTGTCGGCAAGACCCACGCTGTCCAAGGCGTCCATCGCGCGGTCGTTGGCTTGGGATCGGGACAGGCCGCGCACCTTGCGAAGCGCCAGCGTCACGTTCCATCGCGCCGTCAGATGCGGGTAAAGGTTGAACGATTGGAAAACCATACCCATACGCTGCCGAACCCGGTTGAGGTTCACACCGCGCCCCGTGACCGGGTCGCCCTCAAGCAGGATTTCGCCGGAATCCGGTTCTTCCAGCCGGTTGCAGCAGCGCAGCATGGTGGATTTGCCCGATCCTGACGGGCCGATCACGAACACAAGCTCTCCGGGCGCGACATGCATGTCGATGCCCTTCAGCGCCTCGAAGGCGCCAAAGCTTTTACGTAACGCGCGCAGGTCGAGAGCGGGAACACAAGCAGTGTCGGTCATACGGTTCCGACTCCGGTTGAGGACGACGACCGGCCGTGGCCGCCCGCCGCCCCGGGTTTCAGCAGGATGGTTCGTGCCCGTTATCCTGATAGCCCTCATAGCCCGGTTCGCCAAAACCTGCGACCGGCGTCACCGCGGCCGAGCCGTCGGCCGGCGGAAGGCCGAACCATTTCTCATGCAGTTCGGCCATTGTGCCGTCAATCTTCATGCATTCTATGACTGACTCAACCGTGGCGCGCAGATCCTCATCGCCCTTTCGAAAGGGCATGCCCCAGACGCGGCCGGTGGTGTAGGTGAAGCTTGGCTTGATGTTTGGGTTCTTTTGCGCGGCCCAGGCCGACACGGTGTTGCCGGCGACGTTAGCAAAGGCGCGGCCGGACACCACGGCTTGAACCGCATCGGTGTTGGAGCCATAGCTTTCCACAGTCCAGCCCATTTCATCGGCCATATCGCGGGCCCAGCTATCATAAACCGCGCCCTTGTTGACCGCGATCACCTTGTCTTTGAAGCCGTCAAGGCTGTCGATCTCGGGCGCGTCGTTGGCCACCACGAACATGTAGTCGGTGTTCAGATATCCTTCGGAGAACAGCACGTTCTGCGCGCGATCCTCTGTGATGGTGGTAGGCGCCACGACGAAATCATAGGTGCCCGCCTGCAGCCCCGGCAGGATTCCGGAAAACTGCGTGGCGACGATTTCCATTTCGACGCCCAAACGCTCGCCGATGATGTTGGCGAGATCCACGTTGAACCCCTCGATACCGCCGCCCATTTTCGGCATGGCATGCGGCGCAAAGGTACCGTCGAGCGCGACGGTGTAGCTGTCCTGCGCCTGTGCTGCCCCGGCAAGGCTAAGGCCTGTGGCCAAAAGGCACGAGGTGATGCGAAGTTTCATTGTATCTCTCCTGTGTGGCTTGAACTTTATGTTCAATGGATCCGAGTTGCGCGGGATCGATTTTACATCAGCACCTCGCGAAAACGTGCGTCAATGTTCTGATCAACTTGCAAGAACTCCACATCGTCATTCAAGGCATTGAAAAATAACGAACAAACAACATGCTCACCAATTTCAGCGTCATTAATTATTTAATATGATTATATGTGCTGAAAATTTAAGCGTTCTTGTCACGGACTTTGTCTATCCGGCTTACCAACGAAAAATGTCTACCCGCAGGCCGGGGCAGCCGTAACGCATGTCTGCGCTCTCAATTACGTCGCCGGATACTACGCGGGGACATAGACCTCTTGGAGGGCGTTTTCTGGAATGACGACAACAACCTTATCTACGGAGCCGGCGGTACCAGAAGGACTGGAATAACTTCCTCAAAAACTTCGTGTCGCAACCAAGACTCCTCGCCTGCGTCAAGGAATAAGACCCGCGGTTTTAGCGGGGCGTTTACGCGGTTACGGTGAAGGCGAGGGAAACAAAATATATGGGTTGGATCCCAGCCGCGTTTATATCAGTTGGGACCCAAGCTAGAATATCAATTCATTGTAATCAATAACTTAGACGTACGAGAACGTTTGATCCTGATCCCGTCTGCTCCGCCACTTGCCCCCGCGAAAGCGTTCTCCCGATCCGGCTGCGGCCGGATTTTTCCGTTTTATTCGGGGGTTATGCGGGAGGGGCTGAGCACTGGCACTGCCGCCAAAAGCCCCGGTAGCGGTCTCTCAGGGCCGATATTCTCCGGACCTGTTGCCTGCGGTGATTTGGTGAACTCCGCCCAATTTGTTGAAAGATAATGATTTTCTTCCGCGCATAGACTGTTGTGTTTCGAGAACCCAACCGGGCAGCGCCCGGAACCCACATCCAAATTCCGTCAGCCGTTGAACCGGTTCTCATCGCCCTTCAGTTGTTGAATCTGCTCATCGAGGTCTTCCAGAGAAGGGAGCGGCTTAGGTAGCGTTTCAAGGTATGTCGCGAGCTGACCATATGGCTTGCCGAAAACGCCATCTCGCTGGATGTCGAGAGCGCGTTCTGCGACACTGATCCAATATGCTGCACGAATTTTCTTCGTCTCAGCTGGGTCGGACGTTACCTCATTTTCCTCTACGTCAACATAAAGACCGCCCTGACGCTCCACCTCTGCTTTGCCGGTGGCTGATGCGACAAAGACCTTTCGGACCCAGCGCAGCTCAATGCCCAGCACCAGTCGCTCTTCCTCCGAAAGGTGGTCGTAGCCGGGAATCCTATGTCCCAGGAACCAGAGCAGGATGGCTTCTGGAATGGGTTCTTGTAGGAGCTCGTCGAAACTCTTATCCCCCGCACACCTCTCTTCGAAATGGCGCTCAATGTCGGCATCCAACTTGGGGAGAGAAAGCCCATATTTTTGAAATAGAGACGCAAACAATGAGAAAGCCGCTACTTGCTGCCTGAAAACGTGCCAACTGGGCGAACCTCTTCCCCTTGGCTTGGTCCACCCGAGTGATAGACGCTCACCTTTCCCGGCTTCTTCAAATGCCAATATTGCAGTAGCGAGGGCGGTCCCCGCGCTTCCTCGTTCCAGCAGCAGGTGAGCATCCGACACAAGACGTTCGACATTTGCGACGATCGCGAAATAGCGGCGATCCTTGGAGAAGTCGATTGTTTCCGTCATTCTTCCGCCTTCGTGGCTGTATCAGTGGCGGGGTCCAGCGCTTCGTGGATGAGGGCTTCGAGGAGGCGGGCACGAGCGGCCTCACGCTCGGTGCAGGCCGCCTCCAACCGGTCCAATAGCGTCATCAACTCGTCGACCTTCGCCTGTATCGCCGGGGCGATTAGCGGGACAGGGACTTCCGCGATCCGTCCGACCGAGAGCGTCACGTTCGCTGTCCCGGTCATGCGGGTAACCAGCAGTTCCTCTTTGAAGGCAGACAGATACTCATAAATGAAGCGAGCGGAGACCAGTTTCGGATCATACGGGAACACTGCGGCAAGAATTGTGCCCACCGCGAACTTCCCTTCCTGATAGTGCAAACGATTGAGGCTCGCGTGGCCATGGCCTGTTGAAGACACGAGGGGGATGATGGCCGCCGCGCCCTCGAAGTCGAAATGATCGCAGCTTGTACGCTCAGCGCCAGTGACGACCAGTGGGAAGGGTCCGGGTTTCGCCTGCTTAATGCCGGTCAACCCCTTTTCAATCCGCGCCAAGCTTCCGAGACGCGTGAAGCGATTTGCGTTCGGAAATTCTTCTGGGAGTTCGTCTTGCTTCACTGGCTGAAGCTGCTTCGGCTTCGTAATTGCTCGGCGTTCGAAAAGGTCCGCCTTCACTAGTTCCACCGCACGCATCATCTCCCGAGGGGAAAGATCAGCGTCCTCTGAGCCGAGTTTTCCTGCGACGGCTAAGGCAACCGCTACTTGGCGCAGCTGCTGTATGCGCGCGGGGTCCTCACCGATCATCGAAAAGGCATGCAGCAAGCGATCCGTGTTCATCTTGCAAGCGCCTCGGAAAGGATTGCCTTCAACTGGTTTCGGATCGCGGCAACCTCAGCCTCGGCGTTGGTCAGATCCTCCAGCAGCGTCTCGGGGTCGCCGTGATCCTCGGCTGCGGTGTGGGGGTTCTTGATGTCGAGGTTGTAGCCGCGCGCCTTGACCTCCTGCGCGCTGACCTTCCAGGCGCGCTTCGTCTCCTCCCGCCCCTCACGGCGCGGCCCGCCCCACCAAGCTGCGCAGTCGGCCAGATGCTCCAGCCGGATGGGCCGGGTCATAGAATAGGCTTTCTGCCCCTCCGGCACCCGATGCTCCCAAAACCAGATGTCCCGCGTGGGCGCGCCCTTCTCGAAGAACAGCAGGTTGGTGCCGATCGAGGCGTAGGGGCGGAAGACCGAGTTCGGCAGGCGCACAACGGTGTGGAGGTTGCACTCCTCCATCAGCGCTTCCTTTAGCCTGGTCTTGACGCCCTCGCCGAAGAGCGAGCCATCAGGCAGGACCACTGCCGCGCGGCCGCCCGTTTTCAGGAGGCGGATGATCAGGGCGAGGAAGAGGTCAGCGGTCTCGCGGGTGCGGAAGTGCTGGGGGAAGTTGGACTCGATCCCGTCCTCCTCGCGCCCGCCGAAGGGCGGGTTGGTGAGTACTATGTCCACCCGTTCGGAGGCCGTGTAACTGATGTAGGGTCGGGCCAACGTGTTGTCGTGGCGCACGAAGGATGGGTCCTCGATGCCGTGCAGCAGCATATTGGTGACGCAGAGCATGTGGGGAAGTTGCTTTTTCTCAACAGCATGCAACCCTGCCTGCATCGTCTCGCGCTGCGCGGGCGTGCGGACGTATTTCTCTTCCATGTGCCGGATGGAACATGTGAGGAAGCCGCCGGTGCCGCAGGCTGGGTCGAACAGCGTCTCGCCCGGGTGCGGGTCGATCATCTGGACCATGAAGGCGGTGACGGCGCGCGGCGTGTAGTATTCGCCCGCGTTGCCCGCCGATTGCAGGTCGTTGAGCAACTGCTCGTAGAACTCGCCGAAGTGGCGGCGTTCGTCGAGGTTGTTGAAATCAACCTGATTGATCTTGTTGACGACCTGCCGAAGCAGCTGGCCGGATTTCATGTAGTTGTAGGCATCCTCAAACACGTCGCGCACGACGCGGCGGCGGTCGCCGGGCTTGCCGGCAATCTGGAGGCCCTTGAGCGTCGGAAACAGCTCGTCGTTGACGAAATCGAGCATGGCTTGCCCGGTAATCCCTTCGGGATCTGCCGCCCAGTTCCGCCACTGGAAACGCTCGGGGATGGGCGAGCGGTAGTCGTCGCGCGTGATTTCGAGTTCCTGGTCCTGGTCGTCAATGATCTTGAGGAAGAACAGCCAGGTCAGCTGGCTGATGCGCTGGGCATCGCCATCGACGCCGACGTCCTGGCGCATGATGTCCTGAATGGATTTTACGGTGGTGCGGACGATCATGGTTCAGGCTGTCTCCTGGTAGAGCGCGTCCTGCAATTCATGGACGGCCTTCTCGAAGCCCGCCTTGCCGCCGAACGCGTTGATGAGTTGCACGACGCTGCCCATGTCGGTGAAGGGAGTAACCTTCAGCACGTTAGCGTCGTCGAGATTGAGGACGCCCTCGTCGCGGTACTTCTCCAGCAGCGCATCAAGGACGGCACGAGCTTGCGGCCCGTATTTGGTGAACACGTCGCGCTTCTTCACGTTCTCGGCCCGTTCGCGGCGCGTGAGGGGCTTGGCGTCGAAGGCGACATGGCAGATCAGGTCGAACTGATCGAGATTTTTGCCAAGCTCGTCAGCGATGGCATCGAGGGCTAAACCTTCGGCCTCCAGTTCCTCGACGATGGCCTGCTTGCGCTCGGCGGCGTTCCAGCGTTTCAGAAACTCGTCGAGGCTGGCGAAGCGTTTCCTCAGGGCGTTCTTGGTGAAATCGCGCAGGGATTCGGTAACAAGCTTACCGTTCTCGTCGAGGTATTCCACCCGCTCGGCGATGATGCGGGCGCCGACGCCATCGACGTAGATCTTGCGCACAGGATCGCCCGTCGTCAGCGGCAGGCCGGGCTGATCGACGATGGTCTCGTCCTCATCCGGCGTCGGCGGAATCGCATCCTCGCCCTCGGGCGTTGCTGGTTCCTCGTCGGGCGGCGCCATCGGGTCGTCCGCGCCTGGCGCGTAAATCTGCACGGGATCGCCGTCGAAGTCCGGGTCCGCGAAGTGCGCGGTCGCGCCACGGAAATCGATCAGCGTGAAATAGAACTTCCTGGTGTCCTCGTGCACACGGGTGCCGCGCCCGACGATCTGCTTGAACTCGGTCATCGAGCCGATTTCACGGTCGAGCACGATCAGGCGGCAGGTCTGCGCATCAACGCCGGTGGACAGCAGGCGTGAGGTCGTGACCAAGACGGGCCACTTCGATTCCGGGTCGATGAAGTTGCCAAGCTGGTCCTGACCCTCCTTGTCGCTGCCTGTGATGCGCATGACGTAGCGCGCGTTCGCGGTCACCAGATCGGAGTTCTCGTTGATCAGCGCCTGACGCATGCGGGCTGCGTGTTCCTGATCGACGCAGAACACGATGGTCTTCTGGTAGCGGTCGCCGCTTTCCTTGAGGAAGGCCGTGATCTTCTTCGCCGTTAGAAGGGTGCGGTCGTCCAGAACCAGCGTGCGGTCGAAATCCTTGGCGTTGTAGATGCGGTCCTCGACCTCGTTGCCGTCGCGGTCCAGCTGGCCTTTCTCGGGCCGGTAGCCTTCTACGTCACGGTCGATGTGAACTTTGATGACTTTGTAGGGAGCCAGAAATCCGTCGCTGATCCCCTGCTTCAGCGAATAGGTGAATACAGGCTCGCCGAAATATTCCGTGTTGGAGACATATTCCGTCTCCTTCGGCGTGGCGGTCAGGCCGATCTGCGTCGCACCGGAAAAATGGGTCAGTATTTCACGCCAGGCGGAATCCTCGGCGGCGCTGCCGCGATGGCATTCGTCGATCACGATCAGATCGAAGAAGTCCTTCGAGAACTCCTTGAACAGCTTCTGGCGCTCTTCCGGCCCGGTGATCGCCTGATAGAGGCCGAGATAGACCTCGAAGGCAGTGTCGATGCGCCGTTTCCTGTCAAGCGCCAGCGTCAGGTCGACCGAGGTGCCGTCCTGCCGTTCGATTGTCTTGGCATTGGTTGAAAGCTTTGCCATTGCCGGGCCAAAGGGGCGGAAGTCGTTCACCATTGTCTGGTCGATCAGCACATTTCGGTCGGCGAGGAACAGGACGCGCTTGTTGCCTTCGGGGTTCCAGCGCCGTGATTTCCATAGGCGCCAGATGATCTGGAACGCGGTGTAGGTCTTGCCCGTGCCGGTCGCCATGACCAGCAGCACCCGATCCTGGCCCTTGGCGATGGCCTCGATCGCCGCGTTGACTGCGTTGACCTGGTAGTAACGCGGCTCCTTGCCGCTGCCGTCGTCGTGGTAGTCCTGAAGAACAATCTCCTCAGATTCGCTGTCGAGTCCTTTACAAGCGCGATAGCGCGCCCATAGGTCAGCTGGCGACGGGAAGGCATCGAGACCAAGGTTCAGCTCGCGCGGCGAACTGGCGCCGGTGCGGTCATGGAATACGAAGCCGTCGCCGTTCGAACTGAAGACGAAGGGGATCTTCAGCGTTTCGGCATAGTCGAGCGCCTGCTGCATGCCGTCGCCGACGCTGTGGGAGTTGTCCTTCGCCTCGATCAGGGCGATCGGAATGTTCGGCTTGTAGTAGAGAACAAAGTCGGCCTTCTTCGCCTTGCCGCGCGTCACCAGCTTGCCACGCACGATGATTCGGCCCTTGGTGAAATAGACCTCCTCCCGAACCTGCACCATCTCGTCCCAGCCTGCGCGCTTGACGGCAGGCAGGATGAACTTGGTGCAGATATCGCGCTCGGTGAGGCTTCGCTTGTCCATACCGGTCAGCCGCCCCCTTGTACTTCGTTATTTGTAGCTGATTCACCGGCGAGATTTTTTTCCTGCACGTCCAACATCTTCAGACGCTCATACTCTTCGATTGCAAGTACGACCACGACGGGCCGACCATGCTTGGCGACCGCAACAGGTTCGGCGCGAGCGAGGTCGATCAATCGCCCAAAGCCATACTTCGCGTCTTTCGCGCTCAGGGTCTGCATGCGACTCCCCGCTTATGCTCTCGCCACTTTTGGCCAATTTGGCCCAATGAAGCAATAGTAGCGTTTGCGCAGGATGTCAGAAGCGCGGTGTTCAGGGACTGGAGAAGGTGTCTTTTTGATCGCTCCAGCTCAGTGGGAACGGCTCCATCAGTCGGGTGAGCGTGACGTCACAGCCCTGCCGTCCTTCGAGAACGGCCTCGATCATGGCAGGCTCAAGCTGCGTCAGGCGCAGTACGCGGGTCATGTAAGATGGCGCGATTCCCTCGCGCTCGGCTAGTTCGGCGATGGTCGTGAACTCGCCAGATTCCAACATCCGTTTCCAGCGAAACGCACGTGCCAGCGCCTTGACCAACGTGTTGTCCATCTTTCTGTGCCCAAATGCCCCGTCCGGCAGCTGTATCTCCTTGCGGCCACCGCGCTTCACGAGGTTGAACGGGATGTGCACTGTCACCGTTTTCGGCACTGGCTTCGCGCGGGTCATGCCGCAGCTCCTAGATCAGCCATCATTTCCCGCGCCAGCCCGGTCAGACCGTCCACGCGGAAGCGGACATTCAGGCCATCGGTGCCGATGTCGATCCGCTCGACCAGCAGCGACACGATGCGAGTCTGCTCGGCAGGAAAAAGCTCGTCCCATAGTGGGTCAAGACGGGTAAGCGCGTCACGGGCGTCGGCCTCGGTGATATCGCCATCCTGCGAGCGGGCCGCCTTCCATGTGCCCGCCACAATCTCAGGCTGGCGGAAAACGGCCCGGAGTTGGTCTATGACGGCGGCCTCGATCTCACCAGCGGGGACCCGTCCGACTGGGCATGATCCTGCACCGTGCTTCAAAACCGTCTGGCTGACATAGTATCGGTAGAGCTTGCCGCCCTTGCGCGTGTGGGTCGGCGAGAAAGCGGCTCCGTCGGGGCCATAGAGCAGCCCTTTCAGCAGGGCGGGCGTGTCGGCACGGGTGCGCGCG
>Ga0307963_1001656_pt1 | contig 17252 bp, 16 predicted proteins | sample OrgLakmetagen594_FD_201829 | JGI IMG/M metagenome (GOLD analysis project Ga0307963, IMG submission 201829) | Saline water microbial communities from Organic Lake, Antarctica - #594 | ecosystem: Environmental > Aquatic > Non-marine Saline and Alkaline > Saline | place: Antarctica: Organic Lake...
CACACCCACGGCCATCCCAAGAGATTTCGCTCTGTTGATCAGATCGGCGGCACCTGTGCGCGTGATGTTGGTCCTGAGGTTGTTTCATAAATGCATGGTGCCACAAGAAAATTTGAGTGTCCTACTGGTTCAGAGCAAAAGCCATATTCAAGCAGATGTGAAGCGTGCATGAAGTAGAACACCTTTTGTTCTCCAAGTTACTTAAGAGACACCCAGGCCTTGCGTTGTTGATGCATTTTCAAAAGCGGGCGCGTGGCTTGAGCGAGACGTTAACTCATACGGTCATCTTGTTTCACAGCTGTAGTGTTAGCCTATGCCTCCTGTATCGCAAACACACAACCGTATTTCTCTCCAAAAAGAAAGACAACTTTTAACAAGCGCTGAAAGCAGAGCCCCTCCTACCTGGGAAGGCCGCAATGCCACCACTGGTGAGTTGGTTGTAGTGGCGCTCCTTTGCTTCTTGCACTGACTTTGAAAGTGCTTCTACATCTGTCCAATCGGACCTGAGCGCCCGTATATAGTGTGCGCAAGCAACTGCTATATGCTATACTGTCAATGTGCAAGTAATATCTGAGGAAGTACTTATCGGTCATCAGGCACGTGTTTGTACCATGTACCGGTATACTCACACAAGCGCAACATTCACAATGTAGAGCTAAATCCTTTATTACCGAGGTAGGTATGTGCAAGCATGCAAACGCTGGCAAGCTTTTTTAAGGGTATCTTTGCAACCTAGTACTGAGCTAGCTTAATAACATAGACACAATCTCCACCAAAATCCTTCCAGTGCCTACTGGAAATTACTGTGCGGTGTAAAGTGTAAAGAGTGCAAAGCCGAAGGTGTACATCATATCTCTTGAGTTTATGCTTGTTGTCGCCTGTCAACTTGCCTGCCAAGCGCTTTTTTATAATGAGCCACACAACCACGAATGTCCATGCCAAAAATTGGGTAAAAATCCTGGGGAAAGGCATGGGGGATGTCTACACCCGTGACCTGTACGTATGCATACATGAGACTGCTTGGAATCATGGCGAAGCTTGAGTCGAACGCTTAGAGAGTAGAGTTCAATGTGAGGCACTACCGCATGGTGTGCAAGAAGATACTGTCACCCATACCTCCAAGAGTGCGAGACGAAATGCCTCGCAGCTGGTGCTTTCGTTGTCTACCAGCACCTGAGATACAGACATGTTGTTGGTAACAAATAATGGATCACTGCATTAGATCTGATACCATACGCCGCGCGCACCCCATCGCAATCCAGAACGAGCGTGTTGAACCATGCTGTCCTACAACCCTCCTGTGCCCCCATTATTGCTGCTATCGGCGACGATACTACACTTGGGCTATACCTGTGCTGTCGATTGCAGTGCACAATAGAGCCAACTTTTCTGTTTTGTTGTATTTCGAATTGCTGTACTTGCGGCTGAAGACGTTTTTTGAAATAAAAGTTTCTGTCGAGAAATTGCACGATTACAAATTTATCATAAGAAAACTTAGAGGCCAGCAGGGCTGAAATCCCTGATAACATATTCAACCCTTTCATTAATTTAATCTTTGGGGTGGTGATACATTGACACTCCTGGTCCAACATTTGAACGTGGTAATATTATCAGCAATCCGAGGAGTCAGTTTCAGGTCGAGCCTAATCAACCCTCCTGACCCCCTTGGTCTTTTTCTAATTCCTTGATGGAGGAGTTTTACTGTGCCCGGTACCGAAGTAGCTCCTTTTTCTTACTTACTGTGGCGAGTGGCTTTTAACTGCCTGCGTAGTTTTTTCTTTTTATAAGCTAAGGCCGCCTTCTTCTACCCACAGGCACGGCAGTGGGTGACCAGGGGGGCTGTAATCTACAAGCAGCCCTGCGCCACAGCGTTTACTGAAAGCGAAGCCTGAAAACTTGCAAGCTCAAAACCCAACACCCTATTGTGTACAATCTGCTATCTACATTAAGGGAGAGCCGGCATAGTTCAGACTATTTGGCCATGATACACGCAAGAAAGGGTTAGGGAGGAACTAATTGAAACACGGCAAACACGTTGGTCTCAGTTCAGCAAGATCAATCTCGTCATGGTGCGCAATAACTAGGTCAGAGTGGGGAGCTAGCGCTGCCTCTGGCAGCGAATTGGTGATGCCGACAGCAAAGGCACCTGGAAGCACCAAAAACAGGGAGCATGAAAAGGCTGGGGAGGTGGTCAAAAAGGGTTGTATGCAGGGGGAGGTGCAGGAGTGAGCAGTTTATCATTGTGCAAACACAAAACCAAAAAGCAGCGTTCTATGTTGTTAGCGAGATCTTTGCACGTGTATGCTGGCATTTTAGATTTGCCTTCTGGGATTGGATCTCTCACACATCCAAACCACACCTGCCACAGTCCCCATTTAAAAACCTCACCTGCAGCTTTGGCCGCCAGCAGTCCGTTGACGGCATCCTCCACAATTAATACACGAGAAGGATCTGAACAGCCTAGGCGCCTCAGGCATTCTACGTACACATCAGGCGCAGGCTTGCCCTGCATGAGGAACAGAAATGGGTTTTTGCATTAAGCAGTGCAGCATTGAAGTTCCCTTTTGCAAAACAGGATTGGAAATGCAAAGCAGGAACAAAGCATTCAGAGTGGCAAGTAGTGAATACAAAGCCTCATCCGGTCAAAGAGCACATCTCAACTCTCAACTTTGCACCCTGCATTCAAGTTACCCCTTCACTCGCCTCTCCTACCTTTGCCACATATGCTGCACTGACAGTGAAACGAGGGTCCAGCAGGGGTGCGAGCCCACTGAGTTCAAGGTTGCGAGCAATCTTTTCAGGGGCGCCGCTGCTGCCCACACCCACGGCCATCCCAAGAGATTTCGCTCTGTTGATCAGATCGGCGGCACCTGTGCGCGTGATGTTGGTCCTGAGGTTGTTTCATAAATGCATGGTGCCACAAGAGGATTTGAGTGTCCTACTGGTTCAGAGCAAAAGCCATATTCAAGCAGATGTGAAGCGTGTATGAAGTAGAACACCTTTTGTTCTCCAAGTTACTTAAGAGACACCCAGGCCTTGCGTTGTTGATGCATTTTCAAAAGCGGGCGCATGGCTTGAGCGAGACGATACTCATACGGTTATCTTGTTTCACAGCTGTAGTGTTAGCCTACGCCTCCTGTATCGCAAACACACAACCGTATTTCTCTCCAAAAAGAAAGACAACTTTTAACAAGCGCTGAAAGCAGAGCCCCTCCTACCTGGGAAGGCTGCAATGCCACCACTGGTGAGTTGGTTGTAGTGGCGCTCCTTTGCTTCTTGCACTGACCTTGAAAGTGCTTCTACATCTGTCCAATCGAACCTGAGTTCATGCATGGGCATGGCATGCACCAACTTTGTTGTTGTCATGAATTCCAACCTTTTCAAAGTGACAGGGTCCTTAAAATGTACTTTTATGCACCGCAGTGAGCGTATGGTGCCAAAGGGTGGCGTGCATGCGTTAAGTGTGTGTGTGTGTGTGTGCTAAATTGTCTAGCTTTCTTTGGATGCTAACCAAGCACAGCTGTGTTGATACCTCTATGTACTTCACTTGACTACAAGGGTCACTGAATAATGAGAGCGATCCTCTTTTACAATTTACCTGCCAAGTGCTTCCTTGTAATAGGCCGCGCAGCTGCGTATATCCATGCCAAACACAGGGTAAAAGTCTTGGGGGAAAGCATGGGGAATGTCCACGTCTGTGACCTACGTACAAACGCAACGCACATAGGGCTGGCTAAAACCACACATATTCGCCACAAATGACCACACACATGGGAATTTCCCCTGCTAATAACTAATCACACTATGTATACTCGATATGTATGGTTCCAGCCAACCTTAAGTGTACAGCTTGTTGGCAAATGCATCATGGTGCAGAAGATGAGGAACTCGTTGCTCTAGTCCTTGATGTGTGCTGTCAAAGCCGCTCCTGCTCTTTCCTAAACTTGGTTTGTTTGTCTTGAAGAGTGGGCCATTGCTCAGTGTCAAATAACAAGGCTGCGTGTGGACTACAGGCAATGGCAGGGCGGCAGCAAATGTCGCCACCAAGTTGTGCTGCTCTTTTCCTTAGAAGCAAATTATTATTGTCAATAGTATTAATCGTAAATGAGTGCCAAATACATGCATGAACACACACACACATATTGCCCATGCATCTCCAGATAAGTCTCTCTCTCTCTCTCTCTCTCTCTCACACACACACACTCTCTCTCTCTCTCTCTCTCTCACACACACACACTCTCTCTCACACACAGAGGTTTACTCACACACGCACCTCTAAAATAGACCGTCTCAGAGCCTCACAGCTCGCGCGCTCGCTATCAACCATGACCCCATCGCAGTCCAGCACCAGCACCTCAAACCAAGCAGTGTTGCACCCTCTCCGCCCCCCCTCTACTGCACCATCCCCCTGTAATCCGCCTGCTGCTGTTGCTGGCAGTGCCAAACCACTACCAAGGGCCACTCCTGCACAAGCATCTGTGCTGCTGCCTTGAAGTTCTGCCCCCTGACTTCCCAGAGGAACACGACCAGGAGCAGCAGCAGCAGCAGCAGCAGGCACAGGGGGGACAGCCACAGATGGTTTTGCGTGTGAAGCAGCAGGAGCAGGGGGAAAGGTGGGCCGGGGGTTGGCAGCAGACGGGTATGAGGAGCCAGTGGCAGGAGCAGTGGCAGGAGCAGAAGAAGAGGGTGGTGAGGCGACGGCAGGGCGTGCAGCGAACGCAGGCGTGCCCATCGGTGCCATTGCTGCTAAAGGCTTAGGAGGGTGCATGGTGTCCAGCTTGGCCATGTGCAGCTGGAAGGCAGGCACGACCCACTGGCCTCGCTCGTTGCTGATGCCTGTGTGCGCGTGTGTGCATTTGTGTTGTGTGTGTGTCTGTGCACTTGCAAATGCGTGTGCATTGCGTGCGTGGGAATGTTATGCCTAAGTGTTGAGTGTACGTGCAGATAGTGGGGGAGGGTGCGCATGGGTTGTCCAGCAGCCACAGGGCAAGTGCCGCCCACCAGCCTTGATTGCTGCTAGTACCTGTGAGTGTACGAGTACACGGTGTTGGTATGTTGGTATACGTGTGTGCGCCTTTAATTGCACAAGCAGGTAATGATGTCCTACTAAGTAGCTTATTCATGTGGGCAACTAGGGACATGGTTCAAAGTGCAGCCACTATGTTACTGTCAGATTACAGACAGATTACAATGATTAATTTTTTCATCACAAAAAAGAAGCAGGAAGCGTTCAAATTCATTTGGAGAATGATAGCCAATTCAAGCATAACTTGCACGGGAGATGTTTCCACCCAAAAACAAACACATACACATGTTTCCAAAACTTAGAAGTGTCCCCAACCCCACTCTTTCCTGTCCTGGGGTTGAGCACCATGGGACAGCCATCACCACTGATATGTCTTGCCCCTATTAAGGATTCTGTGTCAGCTGGCCACCACACAGTGGGGTTGACCAGCATGGGACAGCCATCACCACTGGTATTTCTTGCCCCTATTAAGGATTCTGTGTCAGCTGGCCACCACACAGCTCGCCCTGGAGCTCCCCCTGCCGCACTGCTCACTGTCATGGCACTGAACAAAGAGATAAAAGCACACGCACACACAGAAACACACACAGAAACACACACACACACACCTGACCAGTTAAAGGAGCCCATACGAGCGCTGCACCCTGGGCAGTACAGCTTGCCCTGAACCGCTCCCACCACAGTGTCTGCCATCCACGAAATGGGCTCCACAAACAGGGAGGCAGCCCCATCTTCACCTCCTGTCATGGGAGTTGTCATAAAAGGGGTTACACAAACAGGGAGGCATCCCCATATTCACTTCTTGTAAAAGTGACGATTGCGTTTCCATTATGTATCAACAGAGCTTACAAAAAGAAGTATCTGTTAAGAATGAATCGGCTTCCTAAAGCTGATGCGGGCTTGAAGATTAGTCAAACGCTGAAAGGCAGGACGTGCGCACACACACATACACCTTGCTGCTGAGAGGGTAGGGTGGCCTTGGACGGCTCGTGCTGCCTTGTGGTGGAACCATAGGGCCCGTATCTGAACATGCGGTGCCCCACAGCAGCCTCCACAGGAAGGACCTGTGATGTGTCATGCACAAAATAACAGGGCGCTCATGGTATGAATGTATTTCTGTGGTGGAACCATAGGGCCTATATCCAAACATGCGGTGCCCCACAGCAGCCTCCACAGGAAGGACCTGTGATGGGTTACTCACACACATAACAACATGAAATTTATAGGGCGCTCATGATATGTTGTCGTGCAACATCAAAAACTACACTTTTGTAAAGTAAGAAATGGGAGCAGAAACAAATATTCAGGCGGCGGTGAAAACCTCCCCTCCACGTCAGTGTTTTTGATCGTGCATCCCTTCCTTTTCAGAGTGTGGGCCCTCCCTTACAAAGAAGGAAATACTGGTCTATGCAATACCTCCTCCCCTAAGTAACGGGGATACATAACGAAGCATGTGCATCATTGTTAACCCACCTGTCGAGATGTCGCCACCAGCCGTCGGCACTTTCGGCATCGGTACAGGGAGCACCCACTCTACAGGCAGGCAGGACAATGCGGTTGCGTATCTGCGCTGAAATGAACCAGAGCGTGCATCAAAAGGGGGGAATGATATGCGACACCTCATGCTAGCCAGGACCTGAATACGACAAAGGAGAGCAGTGCACTCTACTAAGGCTATTCAGAGCCTGAAACGGGCCAGCATGTAGGTCTCAAACACTTAGCGCTAGCTCAGGTCTCAAGCTAGCCAAAGTCTTACTACAGCAGTGCGGGGTAGATGTTCAGATAGGATTTTCGTTGATGTCAGCTTCAGCAGTGCATAAGTGCATGGCGGTAAGAGAAGTCGGATTGGCGCATGCAGCTGTTGCGATGGGTATCAATTACATGTGCAGTGACTCCTGAACATGTGCACACGCACGCACGTGCACATACGCACATACATGCACACACGCAAAACATACAAGCACACACTGACACACACGCACGCAAGCATGCGCATTCACACACCTTGGCTGCCGCCTGTGAGTCCTCTGGCAAAACACAGAAAGCATCCGGGTCCACCCACCCCTCCTCCTGTCGTTGCATGCCCACCTGCAGTACACACACAAAGCATACGGAAGCCACAACTTGTGGGCACTACCAGAGGCCACTTAGATTGATCTAATAGCGCATACACAAAGGTTTAAAGCTGTGTGCACACGTGCATTGTGTGTGTATGGGTGTGTAGAGGTGTGTTGGAGATGAACTAGAACGGAGCAAGTCATGCACCAACAAGTAGAACTGCAGCACAGGTTCAGGCACACGTTTTTGCGACTATTCCCATAAACAGCTCCCTCCTGCTTGCAGACTTGCCCCTGTTAGATGAGAGGCTTGGGCAAAAGCATCTGTCAATGCAGATCAAGCAATTTTTTTTTGCAAGAAGCCTCACACACAACACAAACACACGCATACCTGCTCCACACACCACATACGGTATACAGGGTGCTCAGGGTCTAGGGAGCAACGCATTTCTGCAAACAGATCAAGCTGTGCTTGGAAGCCCTCATTGGGGCTCACAGCTGGCCGCACACGCCGGATGTGCTGCACAGCCTGCGTGCAGCATTAGAATATTACAATAGATAGAGTGCTTGAGTGTGTGTGTGCCTGTCTGTATGTGCATGTATGTGTTTGAACGTGTGCATGTAGGTTAAACGCTTTGATATGTATCTACTGACATCAAGGAGCAAAACCTTGCAAGGCAGCCTTCACAAATCCTACAGATAAAGTTTGCCAGTTTGAAGTTTGCCAGTTTGAGGCTTGCCAGTTTGAGGTTACCAGTTGAGGTTTGCCAGTTTGAAGTTGGGTGCACAAATATCTATATGGCACAAAGACAGCCGCAAGGGGAGAGACATGATAAAGAATCACATGCACACACATATGTACATACACATACAGTACACACGTATGTACATACATACACACACGTATGTGTGTACACATTCAGTAAGACATCTGCTCCCTGCTCCTCCTCCTTGCCTTGATCAGGAATGCGGCTACAACAGAGGCATATTGTGTCACATGTATGCACATACACACACACACACTATACACGCGTGCACATACCTGCTCCCTACTCCACCTCCTTGCCTTCATCAAGTACGCGGCTACGACAGAGGCACTCCGCGAGACACCCCCCTGGCAATGGACAAGCACCCTTCCTGGTTTTAAGGGTGGCTGGGGGGAGAGGGCTGCAGGCCAAAAAAAGGACATGGTGGCATAGTGGTGTGCAGAAAGTGCGTGGAAAGGGCAGGTTGTAAATACACATAGAAACGAGGTATGAGCGGTCAAGAAGGCTGCCTAGTCTATTCGGGACGTGATGGCGGGTACCTGGGGCTTGAGGAATGCAGCAGGGCTAACACCCCCACCCCCACCCACCCACCTCACCCAAGCACACACACACACACACACACAGGGGCAATGATTACAACTGTGACATAGGACATAGGACACCCCGAAAACCAGTGCAAGCAGGCACAGTGTCTTGACACAGGACTCCGTCCTCTACTCACGCAATTTAAGTTGGTCACAACACGAGTATACCTTGAAGTATAAATGTGTAAGCCTCAGGCAGGTGGGTGAGCAGATTGGCGTCTTCAGAGTCCTTAAGGGGAAGATGCAGTGCTTTATAGGAAGACAGGTCCTTGTCGACAGGAAAATTCACCACGCTCTGAGGCAGAGAGTTTGTGTGTATGTGTGTGTGTGTATCTTTGTATATGAGTCTGTGTGTGTCTGTGTGTGTATGTGTATGTGTGTGTGTGAGTGTGTGTGTGTGCGCGCTAGTGTGCGTGTGTGTGCAAGTGCGTGTGCATGTGTGTATGCATGTGTCCATTGTACGTATGTTGCCCTCCTATTACGGCAGCACGTACCACAACATGCGTAATCTCAAGCGCCTCAAGCAGGACCAGGCTGCTCAGGGAGCCAAGGAACAGGCCTGCGAGGTGGAGACTGGATGCGATCGACGCCATGCTCTGTGTACTGCGTCCTTCGCATGCAAGCACAGATGCGTACCTGGCTCCACCTCACATATGGAGGAATCCTGGAACGATATGCCCGCAGCCATGCTGACTGACACAAGTGAGTACTCCTATCTGGTGCTTTGTTTGAAGGGGGAGGGAACAGAATGGAAAATAATTTTGCATAAGTTGGTTAAGGATCAAAGCGGTTGAGCAGCCAACCAACTGCTGCGCATTGAAATTAAAGGTGGAAGTTTAATGCACACTGTCAACCAGCTGGGTAAAGCACTGGCAACCCAGAGCTCACAACTGTGCAAGTTTGAAAGAGGGGTACGCTTGCGAATGGCCTCCACTGCAGCCCCAGCAGCGAAGAAGAAGGTTGAGCAAGGCTCTTTGGTGGAGGTAAAATATGCAGGCATATGCGCGCATGCGCACACACACACACACACACACACACACACACACACACACACACACACACACACACACACACACACACACACACACACACACACACACACATACACACATACACATACACATACACACACACACGCACACACACAAGCATACAAACTCAATCACACACAAGCACACAAACAACACAAACACACACAAGCACACACATACACAACCCAAACAATTACGAATACAAAGATACGCAAACATTTTAACTCACACACACACACACGTTCGCTCACATGCGCCCACACATATATGTTCATACACAAACAAGTACAAACACACACACACGCGCTCTGTCTTTCCAAAGTTCAAGAAGAGAATGTTGCAACAACAAAACGCACGCCTCTCGTACCCCAATGCAGGCTGTTATGCAAGCAAGTCCAATTCCTGTCACTGACATCGGGGTTAACCTAGTGGACAGCTCCTTCGACAAGGTGCGTCGATTGTTACTTAGGCTAGAAGTACAAAGAACCTCTAAACCTAAAGCACATAGCATGGGCACATGCACAACAACTGCAAATACGGCTCTAAACACATGTACTGACTGCATCACGTACCAAGCCATCCAGCCATTTGCACACAACAAAGCCACGCCGCGCAATGCGCATGCACAGAACATGTGCCTGTGTTTTGCATCGTGCAGGAGCCCAAACTCATGGCCATCGTAACCTTTGAATGCTGTGTGCACCTCCTAAACACAGGACCGAGATGCTGTGATGGACCGTGCTCGCCGCGCAAATGTCACAAGTAGGTGATGGGCTGAGTTACAAATGGTGCAGACCAAAGTTTTGTAAAATGGCCCAGCATAAGGGGCCGCACTGATTGCAATTACACGCACACAACAAAGGTGAAATGTGCATACAAATGTGCATTATTACATGTTCAAACCTGAAACACACACACGCTTATACACTCGCACACACAGGCATGATAGTGACCGGCACCTGCCTTCGCACCAGCCTTGCAGCAAAGGAGCTCTGTGAAGCTACCACAAGCTATCCTCTCTACTTCACTGCCGGGGTGTGTGAAATGGTGCACATTTGCTCCTAACGCTTATAAACCACGCTCTTCCTTGTGCGTACAGTAATACCGCGCTGTTTCTCTCAACCATTGCCTGGCTAGGCTATATACCCATATCTACTTGTGTGTGAATTTGTGTGTTTTGCATTAAGATACTTCACTACCATGCTTGTGCTTTATGTGTGCATGTTGTTATGTGTGTTTACGTGTGCATGTTGTTATGTGTGTTTACCTGTGCATGTTGTTATGTGTATTTACGTGTGCATGCTGTTATGTGTGTTTACGTGTGCATGTTGTTATGTGTGTTTACCTGTGCATGTTGTTATGTGTGTGAATTGCACCAAACTGTTCGCATCACTGCCAGAGCTAACAACAAAAAAGCCTGCTCTTGATTTTGAAACGCCGTCTCCTACAAATAAGGGTTAGGCAACTGTTATATACTATATACTGATTGCATCAGATGTTTGCCATGCGACCGAGCTTAAGGCTGCCCTTTGTTAAAGTTTCCATTTAGTGCGGTCGGTCACAAAAGCCCGCTAAATAAATAAAAAATAATAAACAAGTTTAAGAAAATATACCATCTTTGTCTCCTGCTGAGGTAGATAAATGTAACTGCTTGCCCATAACGTCATCGATATAGGCACGCACCTCAATTCCTGTCAGAGTGTGCCCCCCTACTTTGGGCGTTTCCTTATTATCAGGTGTTTCTTTATTTAGCAAGGGAGTGGTATTCACTGCCTGCGCAGTAATTTCCCTCATTCACTGTTACTTATAGTAAGAACTTTAACTCCACCACTTGCTCAATCTCTCAGACCCAGCAAATTGACGCAGGTGCACCTGCCTGGCTGTCAGTCCTAGCAACCAGTCTGGACAGTTGCGCACGTCATGTGTTCAAACTTCTTTACAGATTAACGCAGGCACACCAGCCAAGGCTGAATCAACAGCAGCCATTCTTCATAACTCAGTCGCACTTCTTGACTGAAGGCCTTTTTTCTGTAAACCTTGTAATAACTCAGTAACAAACCACTCCTCTTGCTCATGTCGTGTGTGTTAAAACTCCTCGACCTAGGTGCACCCCCATACTGCAAAGACGTGTGAGGCCTCCACCACCATCCCAGAGCTGCGGCGCCTAGCTTCTAGCCCGCAATGTGTGGCCATCGGAGAATGTGGCTTGGATTTCAAGTGCGTGCAGTGCTGTGGCAGTAGGCGATAATGGAGGGTTGGCCAGAACCATATATCATATATATATACACCGTGTATGACCGTATATTTGGTGATTTCTCTGCCAAAATACCGTAAATACACCGTATATATGTGTTTCTGGCCAACCCTACAAAGACGGAGCCATCATGGACTCGAGGGTCGTTGATTTAATTTAGCTGCGTGCGATAATCAGGGTTATTGAGGGCCGAGTGATAGCTGTGGACATGAGATGAGTGGATTGCACTTTGTGTGTGTGCGTGTGTGTATGGCACCAGTCAATAAATGCAGGCCTGAAACCCTGCGATGAATTCCTTTACCTTGGCAAGGCTCCGTTCACTGACTTGCATTTTGTTTTAGCTTTTTTGCTTATCATGCTCATCTAATACTTACATGCTTTTGATATATCTCCCTTTTATCCTTCTCTGTGTGTATGTGTGTAATCGTATGTCAGTTGCGACACCTTTCTTTGCACCTCCTTTGCCGTCATCAATGCCTTACAATTCTGCCTTGCCTCACGTTCTTCGACGTTTTGCTGTTTCGCAGTCGCAACTTCAGCCCCCAAGACGTTCAAAGGCAGTGGTTTGAAGAGCAGGTGAGGTGCATCCACACCCGCAAAAGCCGCGTGCACTCCTACAGATATTGCACTACTGCTGTCTCTGATCTTTGTGTGTGTTTGTGTGTGTGTGTGTTCACGCAGCCGCTCAAGAGCTTGATAAAAGGTTTGCTACCACTTTTGACACATTAGGCAGGACTCAAACTGGAGTCATGGAATTATGGAATCATGGAATCATGGAATGCAGGTACCCTGTCACGATGCAGGTGAAATTGGCAGTGGAACTGCGCAAACCCTTGTTCATGCACTGCCGCGATGCAGGAGACAGCTTTGCTGAGATTCTGCGGTGCGTCTTAGTGTGTGTGTGATGGCCCGTTTGTATGTAAATGCGTGGGTGTGGGTTTTTTTGTTTGTGTGTGCGCATGCATGTGTGTAAGTTGTGCTGTTTGAGAAGTTGACTCCAAACCTTGCAATAAACCAACGGTCACATTTTGGAATGCGCTTGTCTATTAACACATTTTATTGCGCGGCCTTTCCTGCTTTGGAGCAGTCATCTAGTGCACACGCTCATGCACGATCAAAATAAAAAGCACACGTACACACAAACACCCCTGCTCCAGCGGTAATCATTGATGTTGTTTGTGGTCATGTGCTTGACACGTATGCACACAAACATAGGAAGTACGCCCCCTTGCCTGCTCCAGCGGTCATCCACTGCTTTACAGGAAGTAAAGAAGAGCTGGCCAGCTTCCTTGATCTGGGCTTGTGTATAGGGATCACTGGATGGTGGGTATGTGTGTCATGTGTACATGGTGGTGGGGTGAGGCTGTGATCTTAAGGAGGAGCCGGCCAGCTTCCTTGCTCTGGGCTTGTGTTTGGGGATCACTGGATGGTGGGTATGTGTGTCATGTGTGTGCATGGTGGTGGTGGGAGGCTACTGGATGCTTTGGGGGACCAAAAGGCTGTCAAACAATGGCTACAAGGGAAAGAGGATGGTGCATAGGTGTGCGCATGTGTATGCAGGCCTGTAATAGTGAGTAGAAACAGTGCATAGGTGTGCGCATGTGTGTGCAGGCCTGTAATAGTGAGTAGAAACAGTGCTAATGTGCTGGTGTGTACTTGTGTGCTAACGTGTCACGTGCGCATGTGTGCGCATGTCCACAAGTGAGCGGCCTGCCGGCGTCCCAATTAGCTGCATGCTGTTCTGCGCCGCCTTGTGCATGGGCACAGTGACGTTTTGTTTTAGACTTCTGTTATATTGTTTTGTCTAGAGTGCATGTTTGTAAAACTTAACAGTGTATGATTTATATGGAAACAACCTGGGGAACAACGAAGGGAAAGCCTGTGGCAGGCAAGCCCTACATCTTCTCCGTCTGCTTTTGTTATTGTGCAGGATTTGTGACGACAGACCAGAACGAGGAGGGGCAGAGCTTGCTTCACTGCTCTCCTTGATACCTTCTGACCGATTGATGATTGAGACGGATGCTCCTTACCTCGTAAGTTTGCTGCCCCTCAATCTAGTCATGTGCTTGTATGATGTATCAATGCAATTACGTGTTGTGAACTTATAGCTTATAGCAAGTAGAGTACAAGGCACACTGCCATGCCTGTGCCTTCCTTTTGTTGGTTTGCGCAATGACTTCACTGGCTGTGTATGTTATGCTGTATCTCAATTCCCGCAGGTACCCCGGACCATAAAGCCAAACAAAGCACGACCAAGCAGGAATGAGCCTGCACTCCTCTCGCACGTGCTCCAGGTGTGTAAAAAGGGTGAAGGGATGCTGTTGTTGTGTTTGTTTGAGTACATGGGATATACTGATGGCTGCAAGCTGTGTTGACTGCCACTGCGTGGACAAAAAGGTGTTAGCGTACTGTTCAGACCTTGTTGTGTCACGAATTGGAATCCCCTTGTGCAGCTGCATGGCTGTTGCACTTGTAAAGATTGAATAGGTTCAAAATCTCTCTGCGATGCTGTTCGCCCTTTTTTGCGCTTCCTTCTCTGAAAGCTACCTGCGTACCTTTGCTTCTTGTTTCTCTGTGCAGGCAGCTGCACATGCACTGAATCTGGAGCCATCGGTGTTAGCAGCAAGGACGAATAAAGTTGTCCAAACAGTTTTTGGAGTCCAAACCTGAAAGAACGCTTCTCCTTGCCTTTGCTTCTTTTTTAACCTGCTGCACTTAACTGGTGTTTGCATCCGTCTATTTTTTTAGGTCCGACTATTCCTTGCAGGAGTTCTGACCGTAAGTTCTGCACAAAATCGTTTACTTGATTGAAAAGCGTCTTAATGTAGACTTCACTAATGCATTCGTACCAAACTAGATCTGCCGCTAATAGTGGAAATGAGAGTAATGTTAGGAGGAGAGTTGCCTTGTCCCCAACAGATGACCGTGCCAATCCATACTATGAAGCCAACAGACATTCAACCAGACAACCGCGATACACACCTGATCAAAATTTAGTACTGTGTGACACTTTTCCTATCCAACAAGCAAAAAAGGCACAAGAACAACACAAGCTCCTGCTGTTGCCTTGCTTGCTAGGGCACCGTAATACCCTGTACCCATCGTACTGGGAGCAAGGACCCACAGGCACTATTTACAACAGCCATACAAAAAATTTGCTGCACCTCGGAGTAAAAGGCACAAAACAATACCCTTTATTTCTAATCCATGCTGGCGGTGTTTACACTATCTGGGTCCTCTCTCTCTCTTCTCATTATAGAGGATACCAGGAATATGGTTCAGATTTACAGGTTAAGCCATCAGTCAAAAAGTGCGACTGCTAGGCTGCGTATGGAAACAGTGTAAAAAGAAAAAAATCAATGATGTAGCACTAAGTGTATAGCTAAATGGTAGGGTTTGCACAGCCCAAGTCCACGCAAATATTGAGGGGTAAGTGGCAATTGAAATTCCAAGCGTAGAAATAAAAAGTGTACCTGCCAAACGTGAAACACACGAAAGGCAATGATATGATGAAGCAGGACGAGTCTAAAAGTGCAACTAAGCACAACGAGGTGTAGTACGTAGTAGAATACGATCCTCTTTACAAGCGCCCCAGTTCAGCTAAGGGAAGAGGTGGAAACATAAGTGCTCACTACAAGCGCCCCAGCACCGCCCAGCAAAGCGCAGACAGACAATGTGATAAGTACTCTCTAAAGACACCGTAAACGCCCCAGCACTGCCCAAGACACGAAATCCTGGCCTCTGGACCCCTCAAGTACTCTAGACACTTCGAGCGCCCCAGCACTGCCCAGGATACGAAATCCTGGCCCATGGACCCCTCAAGTATTCTAGACACCTCGAGCGCCCCAGCACTGCCCAAGACACAAAATCCTGGCCCCTGGACCCCTCAAGTACTCTAGACACCTCGAGCGCCCCAGCACTGGTGCCAAGGACACGAAATCCTGGCCCCTGGACCCCTCAAGTATTTTAGACACCGCAAGCGCCACAGCACTGTTCAAGAACATGGTTCAGGGAGAATGAGGAGGCTGGGCTTGTTATCACTGCCGGCTTAGCTTAATTAGGAGCAGGCTACTTTAAATTAAGCATTGATAGCATGGCAGCGTGGTCTATTGCGTTGTTATACTCAAGCTGATCAAGTGTCGAAGGGGTACAGGGCTCACTTACTGGTATTCCAATTTTTGCTGTACTAAAACTATTAGAACTGCAGTTTGCTGACAACCTCTCTTTGCTGTCCAATGTCCATAACCAGCTGCAGACCATGCTCAATAGGCTCAGAGTTTATGCCCACAGGAAATTTTGACGGTGAGCACAAACAAATCTGTTGTCAGATCAAATTACTGTCACTGCAAAGTATAAGACTCAGCACATCAACCAATGATTGCGCCTTCGGACCTAGAAAGGCCTCCAATGTGGAAAAAACATCCAGCAGAGGAGTGAGCTTGCATCGCTGTGGTCCCTAATACTTCTACCAGTTCTCTGGCTCATCCCCTTGCGCTCTCTCTGCACACACACATGTGTGTCTACTGGTGCCACTCATCTTTGATTGGCTCCCACACTGCTGCTCCTTCCCGGAGCTGGGATTAATGACTCAGGCAGATCTCTCGGCTTCATTTTGGTTACACATTAATATGACTAAACGAACAAATAGAATCGGAGACCTTACGCGGTAAAGGGTCTCTTGAGGGTCCCCTCTAAAGGTACCTCCTCCGCAAATACACTGTACAAACTGTGGACACGCCTAATAACTAACACGCTATACGAACATGCAGCGGTCAACTCCCTTCTCAGCAACATGCAAGCTGGCTTTCATAAAAAACACGACACAATTAAACAACTCTAAAATAATCTATGCTCTCATTGTAGACTTCAACTCTGCATTTAATACCACTGATCATGATAAGTTGAAAAAGTAAAAGTAAAAGTCTACGTTGGAAGTCACCAGCGTGCATTAAGGAAAGGCTCTCAACTAACTAGTGCTCACACTAGCCAGAGCCCCACCAGATAAGTTGCTCATTAATATGTTTGATGTAGTACAAAACCTCTACTATCAAGCGCACCAGGATCAGGCTGCCTTTGGGCTGTACAGGAGACATTTCAGTTGAAAGAGGAACAATTCAAGGAGACACACTTTCTCCATTCCTGTTCCTGATATACATGGAGCCGCTGCTTCGCTGGCTCCATGCAGGCAACAGGGGATACATGCACGGCCATGCTGATACCGACACACCCAACACCAAAGCCATAAACTGCACCAGCAGTGGGGCTTTTGCAGACGACCTGATCTGTCTCTCCGGCTCCTACCCAAATCTCCGGCTCCAAGTCATGAAACTTACCCAATACGCAGATTGGGCTCACCTCATAATTTTAGGCAAAAAGACGAAGGTCCATAGCGATGAGAACAAAATCCTGCGTGGCAACACTTCAGTGGCCGACTTTGCACACCACCAGCTGGCCAACAAGGTCTTAGTACAAGGCCAAGCAGCACAGTTCCTTAAGCCTGACGATCCTTTCCCATACCTTGGGGTACACATCA
>Ga0307963_1001658_pt1 | contig 17249 bp, 15 predicted proteins | sample OrgLakmetagen594_FD_201829 | JGI IMG/M metagenome (GOLD analysis project Ga0307963, IMG submission 201829) | Saline water microbial communities from Organic Lake, Antarctica - #594 | ecosystem: Environmental > Aquatic > Non-marine Saline and Alkaline > Saline | place: Antarctica: Organic Lake...
TATATGGTATTCATATATGGTATATAAGGAAATCCACATAAGCCCAGACACAAGTGCAGCTTGCGCACATGCAAGGCACGCATCACACGCTCCACCTGACATTCAAATGTGTACTATATGGTATTCATATATGGTATATAGGAAAATTCACATAAGCCCAGACACAAGTGCAGCTTGCGCACATGCAAGGCACGCATCACACGCTCCACCTGACATTCAGATGTGTGTTCAGGATAAATTCATTTTAGCCTTTACACAAGTTTGATTACGCACATGCAAGGCACGCATCACACGCTCTACCTGTGATCTGAATGAGCTCAAAAAGGGTACAGCCACTTATAGCTTCGACACTGGACACTATGTGTGTTTACATTCCACATTCGAATTCTTAAGCAGGATTGGCTGAATCTGTCTGGAACCGAAGAAACACTCGTGCACACCACCTTTTTGAAGCTAGACATGAAAGCCTGTGGCTGCGTGCTTAAGGCAGGTAGTCAGTAGACAGCGGCCTCTGTGTTTAAGATGCGTCACCCTTTCATCTTCTCCTTGCATTATTATATCCAGACGTGAGTTCCTGCGGCTGCTTACTTAAGACACGCACACGGCAGCCTCCGTCCTTCCAACGAATGCTCTTTTCTTCATTTCCTACACAAATCATTGAAACCAGACACGGCTGCCGGTTGCTTAAGGTACGCACACAACAGCCTCTGTCCAGCAGACCCATGCTCCTTTCATCTCCTACTTGGACTATTGAAGTCAGACGTGAGTGCATGTGGCTGGTTTCTCAAGGTACACTCACAGCAGCCTCCTTTCTTTAGACGCCTACTTGCCTTGTTAAAGCCAGACATAAATGCCTGTGGCTGATCGCTCAAGGCACGCACATAGCAACCCCCATTCCCAGCAGAGCCCCCTGAAGTGCTTGGCAGAGCACCGCTGCTCCTACTAGAAGTGCCAGATCTCAACATTTGGACCTAAAATAAAGAAAATAGAAAATAGAGTGAGTGACGTATGTTTTAGTTTTTTCAACAGGCATTTCAGAACCCTGCTGCTCCTACTAGAGCTGCCAGACCTAGCATTTAAACCTGCAAACCAATGAAAGATACAAACAGCAAATAATGTATTGAAATGCATTGCAGAGTGACGCTGCTCATGCTGAACATTGGCATCTGAACACCTGCGCAAGACAAGACTAATTGTGGAGATACCATGGGAGCATGGGAGTCATTACACCACACAGGTGTGTGTGTAAGTGTGTGTGTGTGTATGTGTCTGAAGCTTTAGCGCACAACACCTCAATACATCCTCAGGGCAGTAAAGCTGGGCTTTTTATTTTAGTTTATGCGTGGAGGCTTTTTTAAGCTGCTTCTGGTGATGATACAATGGCACCTGTATAAACTGCTTATCACTTGCACGTGGATGTTCATCACGTTTGCTCTCTCTCTCTCCCTCTCTCTCTCTCTCTCTCTCTCTCACTCTCTCTCTCTCTCTCTCTCTCTCTCTCTCTCTCTCTCTCTCTCTCTCTCTCTCTCTCTCTCTTAACTGCTTTCAGTCCCGTTATCCAGGCAAGAAAGCTAGCCTTTGCCGACCACATCTGGATTCCAAGCATCTAATTTTGTTGCTTGCTTCAAAGTTAAGGGTGAATTCTACAAGGAAATACAATGAATTGCATGGAAACAGGTGGTCAGCGCAAACAGGTAGAGTCCTCCAAGCAAGCTAACCGCCGATGCCTCTCCACTGACGGCTGACTATGTTGACTGTGTTGTTTGATGGTGCACGACTGTGTTCTCTTTGCAAACCATTGCGATTGCCTTTCTTTTGTGTCAACGGCTTTGGTATTTGATGGTCTGCAACTAGTCTTTGCAACCTACTGCGATTGCCTTTCTTTTGTGTCAACGGCTTTGTTAGTTGATGGTCTGCAACTAGTCTTTGCAACCTACTGCGATTGCCTTTCTCCTGTGTCAACGACTAATTTCTAGATGTTAATTACCAGTGGCAACCTACCGCAAAGGCCTCCCCGCTGTGGTCCGTGACGCGGTGCGCGTTCATGATGACCAGGCCTGCGCACAGATAAAAGTAAATGTAAACGACGGAAAATCATAGGCCTGAATTATGTGCAACTCCTGCGATCTTGCATTGAATTTACCATTCGTATTTGTGGCCATTAGAACAACAGTGTGTGCCACTATTCACTGTACTCTCCACGAATGAATCGCACGCACTTGCCACCTGCTGATGGCCCAGCAAACGGAAGGACACTACCGACCTGTCAAAATGCCAACTGTTTGGACAGTGTAGTGTGTAGCAAGGCAGAACTTAGGTAATATGTTTGTGGACAATGTAGTGTGTAGCAAGGCAGAACTTAGGGAAAATAATTGTGGACAATGTAGTGTGTAGCAAGGCAGTGTAGTGTGTAGCAAGGCAGCGTAGTGTGTAGCAAGGCAGTGTAGGCAAGGCAGTTTAGTGTGTAGGCAAGGCAGTGTAGCAAGGCAGTGTAGGCAAGGCAGTGTAGTGTGTAGCAAGGCAGTGTAGTGTGTAGCAAGGCATAACTTAGGTAATATATGTGTGAACAATGTAGTGTGTAGCAAGGCAGTGTAGTGTGTAGCAAGGCAGTGTAGTGTGTAAGCAAGGCAGTGTAGCAAGGCAGTGTAGTGTGTAGGCAATAGGCAAGGCAGTGTAGCAAGGCAGTGTAGCAAGGCAGTGTAGCAAGGCAGTGTAGGCAAGGCAGTGTAGTGTGTAGCAAGGCAGTGTAGGCAAGGCAGTGTAGCAAGGCGGTGTAGGCAAGGCAGTGTAGCAAGGCAGTGTAGTGTGTGGCAAGGCAGAACTTAGGTAATATATTTGTGGACAATGTAGTGTGTAGCAAAGCAGTGGCACATGTTCTCTGTCTACACATCAGTTGATCGCACATCTGCCACCTGCCAGTGCACTAGCCTGTGTCAGCATCTCAATCATAAAAATGCCTTCATTTGCAAAAGCAGCAGCACGTGTTCTCTGTAGAAATCAGTCTCTTGCTCAAACAAACCTTCCGCCTGCTGGGGCACTGCAAGTCCGCAACAAAGACATGCGTATTTGCATAAGCAGCCGCACGTGTTCTCTGTGCAGATCAGTCAATTTCTCAAACATACCTACCACCTGCCGGGGCACTGACTTGTCAAATTCACAACATGTGTGTATCTGCATAAGCAGCAGCACGTGTTCTCTGTGCAGATCAGTCAATCCCCAAACACACCTGCCACCTGCTGGGGCACCAGCCTGTGTGTCAGCAAATCCACCACAAGGATGCGTGTGGTCACGAAGCAGCACCTCCGTGACTTGTACAGCTCCACACGCTCAGAAGCAGGGACCTGCAAAAATGCAGGTTCACGCACAATTGTGTGCAAAAGGAAGTTGCAACCTCAATTGGGCAAACATGCAAATAGGCTGAATGACTGTGCCTCATGGATCCGTACATAGACGGCCTTGAGTCATTAGACTTACAAACTCTGGAGCAGTGCAGATATATGTATGTGTATTTGCAGGACTTTGTTTCCAACTACGACATAGGGCTCGCGTGTGCATGCAACCCTTACACACATACAACACATCAGCGATGCAGGGCTATATCACCAACAAAAGCCAGGTGTCCGCCAGTGTCTGCCTTTAAAAATACCATCATTCCTTGATATGCACCCCCGCCTTGGCAATGTTTGGCAATATTAGCAAGTAGAGGCTCTAAGCAAAATACTTTGATAAGTCCTACAAATCTAGCGTGCATCCCTTGTCTTGGTGCTCACTTTGTCGTTCATTGCATCTCAGATGTTTTATTCTACAACATCCTTATTCGGACATCATTTATAATAAATGAACTACACTGGACTTGACACCTATGCAACCACTAACCTCTGTAACCACAATATATATGCAACCACTAAATAGGTCCTCTGTAACCAATATACATAACCTCTGTAATCGATATATAATAAATACCCTCTGTAACCACAATATATATGCGACCACTAGATAGATCCTCTGTAACCAATATATATAACCTCTGTAACAATATATAATAAATAACCTATGTAATCAATATATAATAAATAACCTCTGTAACCACAATATATATGCAACCACTAAATAGATCCTCTTCAATAAAGCATCATTTCGAGGACCTTGTACCTGGCATACCAATCTGCTGTCAGTGCACACACAAAACACGCCTGTTTTTACATCGTTGACAGCACCATGATACCGCACACCCCTATCAACAGTGCACACACAAAACACACCTGTTTTTACATAGTTGACAGCACCATGATACCGCACACCCCTATCAACAGTGCAAACATATAACACGCATGTTTTAACATCGTTGACAGCACACCATGATACCGCACACCCCTATCACAGTGCACACACAAAACACGCCTGTTTTTACATCGTTGACAGCACACCATGATACCGCACACCCCTAACAACAGTGCACACACAAAACACGCCTGTTTTTACATCGTTGACAGCACACCATGATACCGCACACCCCTATTAACAGTGCCCTGACAACCATGCAAAATACGGCACTGCAAGGACTCATGCAATGATGATGTCTGCTTATGAGGAGCCCGAGGAGTGCAACTTGAGTCTTCAGTACATTCGTGCACAACATGGCGAGCCTGGAAATGACTGCACTCCCTTGTGCAACGTGCATCTCCGCATTGTACTCGCCTTACCTCTGCACTGATGTCTGCCGGGAGCAGCACGTCAAGATCATGGCGAGCCAGCTCAGCGCACAGCACTTCCTTCTGCCAGGGCAGGCAGCCCACGATGAGCAGGGCTCCTGCCTGAGCAGCGTACGAGAGAGCACAAACACTCAGATAAAAAGACCACAACATCATGCTGGAAACAATAACGGTCTCCTTGCCAGGGCAGGCAGCCACGATGAGCAGGGCCCCTGGTAGGACAGCTAAAATAGAGTTGACTTATATTCTACATCAGTTAAATTGCGTTTGCATTGGACTCAGGTTTGGCCAGAATTGCGCTCAAGCTCAAGCAAAATTTCCTAATGTTAGGCAGTTTAATATGTTTAACTTTTGCTCAACAACTTTTGCTCAGCAAACGAGCAGGGCCGCACGATTCCATTGGCATGCATTTTTTTGTTAAACCACAAACACATGTATTATTGTACTGTATACAGTATCAGTGTTTATTGCGGGAATTCTGTAGAGTACAAATAAACATGGTGAAACATATACGATGGTCAATAAAAAAGTGCTTGCTATCTTGCGCGTCTTTAGTACATACTCAAGCAAGCAACGAGGCATTCGGACACAACAACGTAAGGCACAAAGCACAGAATGTCTACAAAAAGGAGTGCGCTAAATGTACATGCCAACTGCCGCAAACCGGAGCCAGGCGCACCTGCTGGTAGTGGTGCAGCCGAACAAACACGGACAGGAGACGCTGCCAGCCCATGCCTGAGCCAAGGATACAGAGGGCATCCTCCCTAATGAGACCAGCGATTACTAGGCGCTCGAAGCCAAGCAAGGGTAGTTTAGGAGGCTGCATGTCCTAGCAAGGCCCAGCTGCTGAGGTTGTGTTTTTGCACATGGTGTTCTTGCCAGGTGTGACAATCAGTGGAATGGAATATTTAATGTTAGATCAAAAAAAAGCAAAAAGTGTTTTTTAGTACCAGCTCTTTTTCAGTTCATAAGTTGTAGAAAAATAAAAAGTAAATAACAAAAAAAGGCGTGCTTAAATTTTCCTAGCCTAGCATAAAACCATCCTGTTTACTTGACGCCCTACTTCCAGCAAGCACATTCAAGAAACGAATTCAAGAAACGAGATGGTGAGTGCCGTCCGTATACGCCGCATTGTTTACACAGTCAAAAGCGCCTTGCTGCACTTCTGGACTTCGAGACAGGGCGAGTTCTTAGATGACAGTGTTCAGGTCATTGCTCCCCCCATAAACACATGCACATGTACGTGCTACCATACTCTTGCTTCATACGATGTCAATTGGCCACTTGCAGGGTTGTGCCGCGAGCATTGATTCGGCTTCTGCCCCTGAACCGCTGCTTGACCCCACAAAAGTAGCACAGACACCAGAGGCACAGGCACAGGCTGAGCATCTCCAATCCAATGAGCAACAGAAGGCAGAAGCGTTGCCGAGGGAGTCTCAAGCAGCAAAGGCTTCAGAGAAGGAGCGTGTGAAAGTGCAGCAGGCAGTAGATGAGGACAGACAGCACGCCGCAGAGGCTCTGGACAGGGAAAGAATACAGGCAGAGGCAACTATAAGAAAGGGGCTAAAGGAGGCACTGGCTTTGGAGGTGAAAGCAGCAAATGAAAAAGAGAGGCAGGCGTTAGAAGCAGCAGCGAGAGAACGGCTGGAAGCACCGCAGACAGCGAATGAGCATGCGGGAGAGAAGGGGACAAACGAAGGCGACTCCCATGTAGTCCCAAAAGGAGAGGTGTCCGAGGCAGTGGCCAAGAGGGCGGAGGAGCAACGACAGCTGAAGCTAAAGTTGGAGAGGGTGTTGAGAGCGGAAGCTGAGAAGGAGGCTGCTGCACGCGTGTGGGTGGCGGAAATGAAGGAGGAGCGGCTTCAGGCTGAGGTGCGGGTTGGGTGCAGGTGTCAGTCTAGGTGTGAGTGTATGTCTGTGTGTGGGTGTGGGTGTGGGTGTGGGTGGGTGGGTGTGTGTGTGTGTACGGGTATGGGATGGGCATGGCAACTTTGAGGGTAGGGTGGTGGCATGTGCATTGCTTGCCTGCGTTATCGCTCCTTGTTCAAGGGAAACACGTGAGTTTTGTCGACAGCCTAGGTAGGGAGTAGCAATTCGGTGCACAGGTAATTAGCATAGTTTAGTTTCGGTTACAAAGGCCTCCAGCCTGGTATGGCTGCTCAGCCTGCACAAATAGGGAGACGAGCATGCGGGCCAAAAGGCCCATTAGTAAGTGTCTTGCCGAAGTTATGTGCATTTGATGTGTTGCTTCAAACATGCTAATTCTCCTCGCTCGCCATGCCAAAAGTCAGGTCAGCCATACCCCACCCAAAAAGGGGAAATTTATGCCCCTTTCCTGAATTGCACAAGTGAGGTCACCCAATGGTTTCTATACATAAATGTAACACTTCTGCATACAAATTAATGAGTTTGGGGTCAAGGGTGAGAGTGGGGGGCTGGATTTGTGCCATTTCTAAAAGAGAGCAAACTTTTCAGGCGCTGGTGGATACAAGAGCTTGGATCATATTGCAAGTGTGGTTCCCCCCTTGCAGCACCACGCCAAGGAAATGCAAGCCCTGAAGGCACAGCTTCAAGCAGCAAAAGCAAAGGCAGCAACAGATGAGCGGGAGCGGCGCAAAGAGAAGTTCAAGTGGTGCGTGTGTGTATGTGTGTGGCAGGGAAGGCAGTTTGCCTGCATACATTCTTCGCAATCTTCTGTATATTTGCTAAGGTTGCCTAACAACGTCGTCATAACTGCCAAGCTGTCGCTTGTGCTGTACCGCTGATGCTTAGCAGCTGACCTGCATGACACTTTTGTGTGCCAGAAAAAAGGTAGCATAGATTGTTGTTAACAAGTGTATGGCTATTCCCCTGTTGGCTTGTTGCAGCATCATGTGTCATGTGTCATGTGCCAATATAAATACAACTCAGTTTGCCCTTTATCAAGAAATGTGTGCTTGACAAGGTTCGTACCATCGTCTCGTTTCTGAGGAGCACGTAGACATCATTGACACTTTGGTCCTGCAGCTCCTTTGCACAGACCCTGAAAAGCTTTTCTCTGTGTTCAAGCTTGATGTCTTTCAACTAGCTGCAATTCTGCATACCCACCCTCCTTTCCTTACACCACCTTACCGCACTTCCGTCTTGCGTGCACTGCATACACCGCAGAAATTCAAAGGTGTCCTCAGTCTCTGAATTCCAGACAGGCTTAACAGTCTCAGGCACGCACATTATCAAGCATACAAACACTCTCACTACGTTTTCCCAATGACAGGGAGCCGATCGTTGTGAGGGAGCTGTGCAGCAACCCCACGTGCATTGCCACGCTCAATGGGCATACCAATAATGTCTACAGCGTTGCCTTTGGCCCTGATGGTGCCACCCTGGTGTCTGGGTCGGGTGATCACACTATCAAGTGAGTGTGGATGCGTTCTTATGTGCGTTACATAGTCAGTCTGACAGACAAGGAAATGGATGGGGAGAGATTGATGAGGGTGTTCTGTACAAGTGCCGATCAGCTGCTCCCAAATCAAAGCTTCTTTACCTTATTTGATGTGTCAATAAATTGGTGAGAAATTGTTGTTCTGGGCCCAATGCCTGGCTTACGGCACTCGTTTGGGCGGGGAAAAGGTGTACAATGCGCTTGCCTTGGTGTTGCTCAGTGTGAGCATTGGTAACTTCCTACCTGTTTCAACCCCCCTTTTTCTCATGGCCACCGAGCCAGGTCACCCTTCGTGCACAAGAGCAGTAGCTGTATACAGACGCCAAAGCAACAGACTTGACTGTAACTGCCAAGGGGGGTGGGATCACTGGACTGTTCTCACGTGCTCACAGCAGACACCCTTGCAAGATGCTGGCTGAGAGAATAATTGGAATGTACTTCCAGGATAAATGTACCTTGTGGAGCACATGGTGATGCAATCTCTGCACACATGTATAATACTTCCCTCACCAACACTCACCTCACTGTGTTTGTGCGTGCGTGTGTGTGCAGGTTATGGAATGTAGCTTCAAGCCAGTGCACAGCCACGCCTGGAAGAGTTGATGAGGAGTCCAGTGATGATGATGAAGACGGTGGGAAAAATAAGCCTGCAGCAAAGGTTGATGCCACCCTTGACGGGCACAAAAGTAGTGTTTGCAGCGTGGCCATCAGTGGGGACGGGCGCACACTTGTGTCAGGGTCTCACGATCATACTGTCAAGTGAGTGTTGGGGGACTGGGAGCAAACGCGGTTGTGGGCTAATTTTTATCGTCAAAACAAGCAATGCGTAAAGGGAAATCCACTCTCGTGTGTTTCAGCAAGCGTGTTGTACGCACTCTGTTATCACTTGCCCCAGACATTGGGGCAAAATTCATTTTTGTGTGCTAGAGCAGGTTGTATGCACTCATCCATTTTTGGTCCATCTGTTTTGGCGCTTACATGTTGTGAGGAACGCGTGCTGGGTGTGTATGCTTGTTAAGCAGATAGCAGATTAATAAGCTGTGGTGCTTGTCTGCTGTGAGGAATGCGTGATGAGTGTGTATGCTTGTCAAGCAGATCATTAATTTGTGGAGCTAGCAGCTTATGTGGAATGCGTGCCAAGCATGCTGGTGGTGCTTGTCAAGAAGCTTAATGTACTAGCTTTGGACTGCGTGGATTTATGGGTTTGAAACACAGCTGCAGGGCTTCACATTTGCTTTTCCCTTGTTTGTGGCTTGTGCCAGATATCTCTGAGCTATGACCACCAAGCTAGGGGAAAGGGAACATGTGTGCTGGGGGATTAGTATGTGTGTTTGCTTGGGGGCTAGTGTGTGTATGTGTTTGCAACACTGGAGTTGAGTGTGTGTTCATGTGCGTGTGTGTGTTTTGTGTGTGTGTCCGTGTGTGTGTGCATTCCCACAGGCATTTCAATTCTATGCATTTCATTGTAAGCATTTTACAAAATCAAAGGTAGGCAATTGATTTGTTGCAGCGTCCCAAACTGCTCTTTGTGTGTCTTGTGCTCACAACGCAAGGAACGTGTTTGATTTGAGGAGCACGTTAAGCTGCAACCATTGCTCTAATGAATAGTTATAAAGTTTGTAGCAAAAACGATGCTGCTTCAACCGCTCATTTACATGAAAAAGCAAACGTACTATCTCTGTCGTGTTCCGCCCTGACTCTCCCCCCCCCCCATTCTCTGCAGAGTATGGGACATGGACAGTCAACGCTGCACTGATACGCTAACTGGACATAATGGTACTGTTTACTGTGTTGCTCTGAGCCCTAATGGAACCATCGTTGCTTCTGCGTCTGGCGATGCCACAGTCAGGTGGGTGTGCGCCAAAAGTCTGAGCAGGAACAGTCTGTTTCGAACTGACAGGCTGCACGTAAACTCAGTGTATGACCTAAACGAGAATGCTGTCCTCTGTCGCGGAGATCTTGTTAAAAAGCCTCCTTTGGTTCCTACAACCTCCGATGTTCCTGTTCGTACAAAATCACACATACACAGATTGTGGAGCCTGCAGTCTGGAATCTGGAGCCACAAAGCGACGCTCAAAGGGCATGCAAGCAGTGTATGCAGTGTTGCCTTCAGCCCTGATGGCACACGCCTTGTCACCGGATCCACTGATGGCAACGTGAAGTGAGTGGCTAATGAAGCACTGGGTGCTTGCAAATATTCAAATATTTGATTCACTGGCTTTCGCCTACTTGCTCCTGTTTGTAGCAGAGAGTATAATTTTGCATTTGTGTCAGGATTTATGATACATGTGTGCGAGGGTTGGCCAGGGCCGTCCGTATCTGGGATGTCTGACTGTTGCATTATACCCAATAAGTAGTCCCCATGGTTAATATCTCCCACCCTCCTTTCCAGCCAACTCCCATACATTAGCCACATCTCCCCAAGTTCACTGTTTTAGACCTGAAAGCTGTTTGGATTATTGACTATTTCTTTCTGTGGCTGCAATGTAAGCAGGCAAAACGACCTAGCTGATGGCTTGCATCTGGAGTTTGGTTTAAATACAAAACAAGTGTGTTGCATTTAAATGAAGTGGAGGGGGCTTTAAAGTGGGTGAAAAGCTTATCAATACCGTTGGGGGGGATTTGGGACGTGGACGACCAACATTTCATGTGATACACTTATGACCCCATTCTATATATTGCATGCATGCATGCATGCGTGTGTGTGTATTAGTCTGTGTTTCTGTGTGCGTGTGTATGTATGTGTTGCACGCATGTACACACGCATGCATGCACACTCTCGTTCTTACACTGCATGCATTGAGCTAGCAACCCCGATGCATTGAATTGTATGTGTCCTTTGTGTCGGTATGTGTGGAACACGCATGCTTTTCACCAGTTTTTCTATGACCTAAGTAGCTCACGTAAGCACATACGCACATGCAGAACTTACAACTTGCCATGCATACGGGTGACCAGCCTAAGGTATTGCTCACCCCCTGTTGGATAAGGGCTTTAAAAAAGAGCGTTATGGATCTCAGGCTTATACCAACCTTTTAAACCATAATCGTGTACCGAGGTCACACAGGCGGGCTCCTACAAACTACACAACATAAGTACAACGACTAAATGCCACGTAAATTTCTAGTCAGCCATATCTGTGCAAATATGTATGCACTCACAGAAGCGTGCATGCACACAGGTTATGGACATCTGCTGGTGTGTCTGTTTTATTGTGTTCTTTAAGCACGTCATGCTCTAAGTGACTATACTTAATTGTCGTCTGCAGTGGCTAACCTTCATACAGGTCCCTGGGATGAGCAGAGGGGAGAAGATGAGCGATCCTGTGGTGCTTTGCATACTTGTAATCGTACTGCTTTTTTGGGGCCAAAACAGCCTCGTGTTGGTACCCTGTACTTGGCTCCAATCTTTTTCCATCAATATCATACCACTCAAGCCAAGGATTGCCGTAATTTCAACGCAAACTGTCATCTCACAGCAGATGGCATACCCACTTATTCAAAAAAGGTCCCTGATTAGGAGAGTGTGCCTTGCAAAACCCAGATACTTTGCTGAAGCCTCTAAGTCTTGGGTTCGAATCCCTGCAAACATCCATCTATTGCTAATTGTTGTTGTTTGAATTGTGATATCAAAAGGCACACACACATCCTCTTGAATGTGAGCACTGGACAGAGGGCAGAGCACAGAAAAGTACCCAAATGCGCAAAAGCTTGAAAACTGTGTGTATTGCGTTGGCTGGCCAATTTGCAAGCGACTTGCTAACGTTTGGCACCTCAAATCATTTTAGCATCAGTATGCACACGCCCTACTGTTGAGGCAAGGGTCTCTTTGTCGAGTTCTCCAAAAGTGTCATGCTCAATGTGCTACAACTATGACATGTGTTGGCTTTCGTGGCTATTGCCTCACACACAGGATGTGGGACGCAAGCAGCGCAACCTGCACAAGCACACTGGAACTTCGTGAAGAAAAGAATGGATACGTCGCCAGTGCATTGTTCAGCCTAGACGGGGCATTTGTGTTTTCAAGATATTATGACGGAAACATAAGGTGGGTATAGATTGATGATTTATGGAGTTCTCAAGAGGGGTGGTGCGGGGGTGTGATAACATCTCACGGCCGTATAATGGTTGTTTGCACGATGAAGTCTTATACATATTTTATATGACAACAGCTTATGGCCGTACGTGTCATATATTTTGTATGATTATGTCTTAGCTTTTTTGTAGGGCTGTTGGCAGGGCAAAGTGTGCATTTCGCATCCTTATTCTGCACACATGGGTCTGCTATTCATCCCCCTCTTTCTCAATTACTTTGCAAGTTCAAGTGTACCCTCCCTTCTCCTCTGCGACCCTCCCTGCACTCCGTTTATCCCTTTCTTTCCTCTGTTTTGTTTGTGCACCCCCCCCCAACACTAATTATCCCTTGCATCACCCCTTTGTTTTTGCAGCCTCATTGATTGTTTTTGTCTGTGGTATTGCTCTTCAGGGTCTGGGATGTAATGGCTGGAAATTGTAAGCGGACTTTGAAGGTACAACGATGCAGCGATTGGTGTGACTCTTTGGCTCTCACCCCCGACGGAGCACATCTAGTATCTGGCTCTAATGACGGAACAATTATGTGAGTTATTGCATGTGTGCTTGCGCATCAATCGAAGGAAGAGAGCGTGGTGTTCGTGATGTGATAAGAGGGCATGGCACTGGCAGAGGAGGGAAGCGTAATTGGCATTCATGTCCCAGCTTGCACATGTTAGTGCCCATGTTGGCTGCGTGTGGTATGAAAGCATGTGTGTATGTGTGTGTGTGTGTGTGCAATCAACTGCAAGCATGCTTGTGCACGTGTGTATGTGTGTATGCACCCATAACTTGCGTGCACGCGTTCATGTCTTTCTGTGAGTGCATGTTTGTCGCGTGCACATACACACTCCCTACCAATGTGTAAACACAGATGCTATATGAACGTTTAACATGTAGATCGTCACAGGTTTGCCCAAACGTGACTTCTACCATATTCCATCGTATCTAATGTTTCTTAGGCAACCATGGCTGGAACGCACTTTGTCTGTGCACTCCTGTTATTAAATAGACCAAATGCTCCTGCTCACTGAATATTTTACGCACACACGCAGAATACGCTCACACACACACACGCACACACACAATTACTCCCTACATGTGTGCGTCGCAATCGCCATATGTATGTATGTCATGCTAAATGTTGCAATACTTCGCCATATGTCTGTCAAACAAATTTGGCTGGATAGCACTGTGGCAAGAGCACTATTGCAAGACTTTGTTGCAAGGGCACTGTTGCAAGAGCACTCACGGCTGTGGTTTCAAATTGGCGAGCACAGACCACTGTTATCACACATATACACATTCTTACATACACACTTTTTCTGCTATGTCGTCCAGATCCCCACAGCACCTCAAATTGTGGCGTGCTGATTTCAATTGTGTTACAACCATTTACTCCCAGGATCTGGGACGTGGACAGTGGGGAATGCAAAGCGACATTGGAGGGCCATAACAATGGTGTGTCCGGTGTGGCTGTCAGTCGTGACGGCAGGACGCTGGCTTCAGGGTCCTGCGACTGCACCATCAAGTACGTACGCATGTTGAGACTCAAGAGCTCATGTCAGCATAAAGGGCAAAGTGGAAGGAACAGAAGCACGTTTGTTTTAACACAGTGTGGTCCAGAGGTCCCATGCAGCCAACAGGTATAGCCTGCTTTTTGATATACCAATTCTGCTAAGGCTTATACGCTACAACGCCACCAACACACAAAAATAGCTGTGTGTATGTGTACGTTGGCTTAAATACGTGTGAGCAGGCCTGTGCGTGCCCCTCTCATAAAGCTGGATAGCATTGCAGATAGCCATTTAGGGCACTGACATCTTTGAACACCCCCACGCACTGCAGGCTCTGGAAGATAGCTGAATAAGCATCAGGCCTGGTGCCTACCAACATGCGGGGAGTACTCCATACCAAAGTGGATTCCTTTTCCTTAATCAACGTGGGAAATGGTTTTCACCGCCTGCGTGGTTTTTGATTTCTTTCCAATGACGTGCGTAATAATGCGCCCACATGCAAGCAGGGCCACACCCTCCTCCACCCATGCACCCGCACGCAAGCAGGGCTACATTGGGGGTGCTTGATATGTCCAGGCTGTGCCGAGTGTGTGCGTTCTTCAAGGGTGCATTTCGTGTTGCACACTCAGCTGCAATCATATAACTCTATTGCCTCTCGCTGGCTTGCTTACTGTGAAAACAGCACCCAGCCATAATAATTTGCCGGACGACCTTTTGCATAATTCATTAATTCATCGCTGGTCATTTAGACCTAGAATTCAGTAGAGGATGAGCAAGCCTCTTGTTGCAAAGTGATTAACTCTGAGACCATGAAAATATAAACATTTGCCTTTAGCAGGCGCCCTTTTTGTTAATGTTCTGGTGGCGAATGTCTGCAAGAGGTGCATGATGAGCTGTTCCTGCATGTATTGGCACTCAAATCATATGGCCCAAATAAATATTGCATGTTTGTTTCTGTGGGTGTGTCTACTCTGTTTGCTTTTTATTTTATTGGGCTTCCTCATTTTACTCTTGTTGCTATACCACTTTGTTGCTGACTGACGTGTTCTTTTGACAAAGGGTGTGTGCAATTTTGTGTTGCAGAGGACTTGATGCAGCAGACAGGTTGACAGTGTTTGGTGGTGAAAAGAATGGCTATACTAATGATTGCACAAAGGGGACCACTGCATGATACTACTGACAATTGAGTGGCTCCTATTTCTTCTGTTTCATGTGTTGGATACCGCCTGCCACTGTTCCTCCTTTTCATGTACATGTGCTGTGCTCGCCAAGTTGAGCTGTATTTACACGTCCGTGCCGGTACTTTCTGTTGAATTTCCTGCAATTTTAGTACAATATATATATATACTAACCGTAAAGTTGATGGTCCAAGAGTGAAGTTGAGCGTGCACAGGCTTGGATGCGCACTGTGTCACGCCCAATCAGGAGTGGTAGCAGAAATCGTGTGACAAGCAGTTAGTTATTCGTTGGTGTGCTGAGTCCTGTACTTTGCAGTGACGGCGATTTCATGTGACACATGTGAAATTCCTCTGCCTCAAGAAAAGGATGCATGTCAATGGGGATCAGTAGGAGGGTAGCAGATCCAGCCCTGATCCCGGTCAGAGACCAACAAGGGGTTACAAGGGGTTACAAGGATGGCCTACAGCCCGAGTCTCTGGCTGATGGCAAATTGGCTGGTGAAACAAAATCAACCAGTGTCGAAAATTGAAACTAAATCTGACACAAACTTGAGGAGTCTGTATGAGTCTTGATTCAGAAATGCATTGAGACCAACTCCTAATGAGACCTGGAAATAGCACTGTATAGGTATGTGTTGTTTGGTAAATAATATATGATGTATGCTTGCGGTATACTAGTCACTGTTCAACGGAAAGAGAGCATGTGGCACATGGAGGTTAAAAGGTTTGCAAAAAAAAGGCCTTTAGTCAAGAAGTATGACTGCTCGCCTGTTCATAAAGTGAAATAAGTGCATGAAGGAAGATGTGGAGTTTGTTGTTTTCCTGGTGTAAAAAAGTAGACACACCCTGGGCCTGTCTATGAAAATAAGAACGCGTACTTCCTGCGGAGAGAAACCATCTGAGGGTGTGTGCAGTGGAATTCCCAGGTTCAGGATGAAAAACATGTTATAGAAGCATATAAGGAGGATGGGTAACCAGAGGTCTTTGTGCAGGCAGTGCGCACCACTGGTGATAAGTAAGCGTTTTAAGCGTTTTGCCATTGTGCCTCTCGGGTGGCCACCAGAAGAAGTTGCCAAAACTCCAAATGTCTGCCCCTACGGTCCACATGGAGCTTAATGACAAGCCTTGCCTTCTATAAACGAACCAGGCGAATGTTATATTCCATTTGCATCGTGAGATGGCGGTGGAATTATTTTCAAGGATAGACGCAACTGCTAACAACCATGGTTCTCACAAACTGCCCAAAGGGGAAAAGAAAAAAACTTGAGAAATTAAGCTGGGAAAGAATTTCTTGAAGAGCACTTGTGAGGACCAACGAAATAGAAAGATGAAGAAATAAGAGAGAAACATGATATTAGATATTAGAGCAGTAATGTGCTGCTCTACTAGAACTGAAATTCGAGTGTTACACATTAAACTCAACAGTTCCCTCCTGCTGAACAAATTCCAAGCTGAGCAAACTTGAGCTATCCGTTTGCGTTTTTTGTCCCACCCGAAGGATGCATGAGTAGTGAACTCTCGCAATGCAGGTTGCTACAAATAATTTGGGGTTGTTTGGTTCACACACAATGCCATTTTCGAGAGGCACACTGCTTGGCATCCGGTACTTATTCAAGCTTTCTTGGAACCAAGTAACTAGCTCTGCCTTGTAAGGGTGTCGCATGAATCAAGGAAATATCTATCAAGGTTGTTTTGTGTTCGGCAACACACGATGGATGCAGAGCCACACAACATCCCACCTGGGGAGCAATAAAAGAGAGGCTTTTCAGTGGGTATCAGGTGGTAGAAGCCTACACATTATAATGTGGCATAGATGAACCTAATCCACGAAGAAGCTAGACTTGGTACCTGTATTGACATTACTAGGTTCAGCAGCCATGCCAGGCCGGATGCCTTTGCAACAACCAACCCAGACTAAACTAAATGCAGATTATTGGGCACCTCGCAATAAATAAATAGGAGTTGCAATACTTTAGACACCCGAATGACGTGCCTGGTCTCCAAATTTTTGGGTAGGATGACTGCCTCTTCTTCACCTGGCTTTGAAGATTTCTCAGCTCCTTTTTTGAAGTACGCTTACCCAGGTGATGAGAAAGATAAAAATGTGATTGTCCCTTACCTGGCCAACCTCTTTCACGTTGCTTTGAGTGAGAAACGTATTCCTGCTTGTTGGAAAAAAGCCAAGCTTGATCCCAAGATCTCCCCCCTTTACAAAAAAGGCTCTAAGCTTGATCCCAACAACTACCGCATGTTGGCTGTGAGCGGGACTTTGTATAGACTCTACGCCAACATTTTGAGAGAACTAGTGACCAAGTGGTGTGTTGAGAACCGAAAAGTTCCTGACACGCAAT
>Ga0307963_1001659_pt1 | contig 17230 bp, 20 predicted proteins | sample OrgLakmetagen594_FD_201829 | JGI IMG/M metagenome (GOLD analysis project Ga0307963, IMG submission 201829) | Saline water microbial communities from Organic Lake, Antarctica - #594 | ecosystem: Environmental > Aquatic > Non-marine Saline and Alkaline > Saline | place: Antarctica: Organic Lake...
AACGAACGCACACAGAATGCCAGTTTATCCACATCGCCAGCTCTCTCTGCCTCATCAAATTGGGCTAGCAACTCCATGTTTTCCGAGATATGCCTAGCATACACGTGAGCCTTCTCATGCTGCCAACACAAAACCAGGTTGTTGACACACTGACCAATCCTACACACGTGGTGCTTTGTATTCGCACTTTTCCCTCCCAGAGCATTCACTCTGAACTCTGTACTCAAAGCCGCATGATCAGAAGCACACGTATCCCACATCTTAAACAAACACACAAGTTTGTACAAAGCCGGAGACAGCAGCACGTGATCAGGCCGGCACTTTTTATCGCCATAATTTCCAGCAAACGAGGGTTGCCCATCAATCCAGTCGTCTGTCTCCAACGACACGTCCAGTCGTAATAGCCATACTTGTTGCAGCAGCCAGGTCAACTAACAACTGACCTGCCTTGTTCACACTGTTGCACACATATCTCCTAGTCTCAAGAACCTCAGGACAATCCAAAACAAAACCAGCGTGCGCGTCACTCACTTCACTCAGCTCCCACACATGGGCGTTAAAGTCACCACACAGTACGACATTAGGAGACACCTGAAAAGCACCAAGCGTGTCCTCAAACAGGTCAGTAAAATGAGTTTGAACGGCACGAACAGGAAATAATAGGTGTACGGTCACATCGCTTTATACGCCTATCTGAGCAGAAGCTTGGAAAATTCCTGTAATCACACTAGCTAAACAAAAGGGAAACGTTTATGAAAACATGAAACGAATGTATGAAGAGGAGAAAGAATATGTGTCTTAGAACGTGCGTACAAGAAGAAGCCTCAGTCAGATATATGGAACCTGAAGTGCTGAGCAGACTACCGCCCACTGGCAGTGCTGGCAGGAATAGGAGGTTCGAGTAATTCACACAATGGTGTCGGCAAGTTTGTTACAAGGACCATTAAAATGCATGCGCAAAACGACGAAATGGCACGTAGGGCAGGGCACGCATGTGGCAGGGCACATGGGCACGTACGTGCATGGGGCAGGACACATACGTGCCGCGACAGTGCAACCCAGGATTCTTTGTCAACACCTTTTGGTTTAGCATGCCAAAACGACTGCTCGTGTGCACCCTACTCGTGGGGTCAAACAAGGCTGCCCCCTGTCCCCCCAAAAAAACAATTTTATTCCATTACAATAAATATACCAACAACATTGCTGACGGGGGAGCAGGGGCAGTCACCAGGACTGCAGGTATGCACGTCTCACATATGGTGTTGGCCATGTTGTGGGAGCTGTTTGTGAATGAGTGCTCCAATATGAAATTTGAAACCACTGCTTCTGAACGCGTTTTTCCCGTTTTTCCCCACGCTTACGAGAGGCATAAGCGCGCTTATGAAAGTCATAAGCGCTTTCCTGAACCAAACGAACTGCTTGTTTTTGGCGCTTATGAACACGTTTTTCACGTTTTTCTCGTTTTCCCTGCGCTTTTGAGACTCATAAGCGCGTTCCTGAATCAAACAATCTGCTTATTTTTGGCGCTTATAAACACGTTTTTCCCGTTTTCCCTGCGCTTCTGAGACTCAAAAGCGCGCTTACGAAAGTCATGAAGGGCGTCCCTGAATCAAACAAACTGATTACAGACTCATAAGCGCGCTTATGGAATCCCATACACGCATTCCTAATTCCACAAACGAGCTTTAAAGTTCAAGAAACACGCTTGCAGTGCCCATAAGCGCACGTTTATGGCTCATACGCGCACGCTTATCAGCCGTTGTTAGCGTGCAGAGCGCGAGAGTTCAGAAGCACGTTTCTGAAGTTCAGAAGCGCGTTGGTAACGCGAGCCTTTTTGACAGTGTATGCATGTGTCACGCCCAATCGTTGGCAGCGACAAATCGTGTGACAGAGCAGTTTGGTTGACGGTTGACAGTTGAGAGTTCCTATTTGTCTTGTTTAATAAGCTGGATGGCCAGTCTTATTGATAACCTTTATCTTCTAGATTTGATAATGTGGGTAATCAATTGACAATATGTGAGCAGTCTAAGAGGTACCATTAGAGGGAATCCTCATCAAGAGACCCTGTACAGTGTAAGGTCTCCAATTCTGTTTGTTCGTTTAGTCATGTTCATGTGCAAGCACAATGAGGCCGAGAGGTCTGTCTGTGTTAATATCCCAGCTCCGAGAGGGGGAGCAGTGTGGGATCCAGTCAAAGATCAGTGGCACTACTAGTAGAGACACACACATACGTGTGTGTGCAGAGAGCGCAAGGGCATGAGCCAGAGAATTGGTAGAAGCATTAGGGACCATAGCTCTGCTAACCCACTCCTCTGCTGGATGGTTTTTCCACCTTGGAGGCCTTTCTTAATCAGAAGGCTAATCAATTATCAATAAGACTATTAGTGATGTGCTGAGTCTTATACTTTGCAGTGACGGCAATTTGATCTGTCACATGCCCTGCTGAATGCTGATGAATTTACATTGCTGACTAATGCCAGTGGGCCCCGTGCTATGCAATCTATGTTGACTTGGTGGATATTTACGCCAGATTTAAACACCTGAGAGTCTGATTGTCAACGACACCAAGTCTGCTGGATATGTCCTTTTTTTAAATGTACAGTGCCACTCTTAACCAGCATGGGGATTCTTTCAGGTATCTGGGCATGGCTAAATCTGCTTTGGCGGAGACTGACCACCAGCGCACACTATTTTGTGGCACGCTTAATGTATGTGGTTCCTGCTGTCATGTATGGTAATTAAATATGGGGTACTGGATCATGGCAGACGCACAGGCAAGGAGCTCTCAAGACTGAGCTTGCAGTCTACACCCTTCACTTGTATTTTCTGAAGGACAGTCAAATGTGGAGCGGAGTACAACTAACTGGGCTGTAAGTTGAGAGGACATGAGCCGTTGCACTTTTGCTGGTTAATTCCAGTCCGCTGACAAGCTCTGTGGTCGCTCCAAGCCGGTCTCAATTTATTTAGCCTCTCTTAATTGCCTGCTGGACTGCTCAATTGCTAAGCGCTCTTTGATAATGGGTGAAAACACCCAAATACATGTTTCCAATTCTTCCTCGTGATGTCATTTGCAGTACAGCTTGCTTCAGACTTCGTGTTCACACCCTACGTTTTGAGACAGCAACATGGAACCAAAGTAAAACCCTACCTGTGACCTGTGTGATGCTGATGATTCCAAGATAAGCAGCATGTTCTTTTCACTGCGTCAGTCCCAAGGTGATTTCTCTCCGCAGGAAATAGTTTCCCCCAACAGGAGCCCTCGATATGTCTACTTTCTGAAGCCATTACAATAACTAGCTTTATTTTTTCCTCCATGAACTACTAATTGTTTTTTTTGGCAGGCTAGCAGTCATACTTCTTGGCTGAAGGCCTTTTTTGTAGACCTCGAAAGTGAGACGGCAGCAACTCTTGAAGTCGTGGCCACAGATTGCGAAGATGAAGCCAAGAAAGAACTTCTTGGCCAGGCACAACTATGTCCTTAAGATCAGATATGAAGAGGAAAAGTGTAGTGCTCTGCTGAGAAAGGAGCTTGGTTTCACCAACTCAGTTGAGAAGTTTATGGTCCCGTCTCCATCCTCAAGAAGGACACTGCTTTCTTTAAAAGAGGACAAAAGAATTAGGCAAATAGGATTATTATTAATAGGCCCAAACCCCATAAGAATCCATAAGAACTACCCATAAGATTCCCATAAGAAGTTATTGCGTTAGGACTTCTTCAATGAAAGCTGGGAAATGTAAGAGAGAATCGGCCAGTGAACTTCATTCACCTCTACCCCTCCACCAGCTTTACTCCCGTTCCAAATGGTGTTTTGGGCTTGATAGACTGCGTGCGTGCAAAAGATTGTACATGACTGCACCAGTATGTGTGCAAGCATCCTCATACATGCATATGCCCGCAAGTACATACACCTGCATATTTGCAATGCTCAGGCAAACCGAGACAAGTATTTTCCTCCTACTCCTCTTACCAGCAACTCCAGGTCTATTTGCAGGGTTGAATTCGGGGCAATCTCTCCCATTTGAATGTCTTTGTAAGCCTGCATTTGTAGATGCGATTGTGCTTTGTTTGCACCCCTTTGTGTGCATTTTGGCGCAAGAGCTTGCATTCAACCTTGAGCACATGACGTGGAGTCTATCTGAGATTAACTACGCAGTGCTTCTGCTGTACAAATCCTGCGCTACTTTTTTGTAAAAGAGATTAATTAGGATACGCATCTAGATTCAAATTTGCTTTGCTGTGCATTGTAGCAAAGTGCCAAAAATCTCTGAAAAGAGGACAAAAAAATGACTAAGCAGGCTACGCATGCCACCACTCCCTACATTAATTGCAAGGTAAAGGAGCTGCAAAGGTACCAAGTAACGTGCAATTGGCGGAACTCCGCCAACACACAACACACACAAACACACACAAAAAAACTTGATAAATTGCAGGAAATCAATGAGAGAGCCGCCTACCAATTCAGGTGGTACGAGGAGTTTGCGTAATCCTCCCACTTTCATGCCCCTGATGCCCAGATCACTGCAGAAGTAGGTTGCAGCAATGATAGAGGAGATTATAGGCGCTGTTGCGCTGTTGTATCATCCGTAATTGGTACATGGATGGAATATAAAGTGCATGCGCCCTCCCTTTCTCCCCCACCCTTGGACTCCACCACAGGGTAAGATGCAGGTTTGAAATGGCACCTGATCCAAAGTGGCTCTCTGTGAGGGTGTTTACTACCTGCTCTACCTGATTAAAGGGTCAGATCGTTTGGGTAAACACTTGTATTGTCTGCGCATGCCTACGGAATAGTAAATGCATATTTTTCTCCTCTCCGCACGTACATGCCAGGTAGGATGCCTCCTGGGTCGCCTGCCGGTGTGCCTGAAATCCAGACAGGAGTCCATAGCACAAACTCAATCAGCTTATTTTGAGGGCTAACAGAAACTAGACAGCTGATTAAAGCAGAGAAAAGTAACGCACCGACGTTAAAGCCCACTGGCGTGCCGCCAGTCACTCCCGCCCCCGCGCGACTGGTCACAAAAGTTACATTCCTACATAAGGAAAGGGTGAATAAAAGGGGAGGCATCATTGGCATCCATGCTTTAAGCGGTGCGGCAAGAATTAAAAAGGACGAGGAAAGGTTTTAAATAGCTATGCTTATAAATCAAAAGGAAGATTAAAAGGAGGCACCAATAGCACCCATGGTGGCATAAGTGGAGTGGCAAAGAAAGTTGGACATATCCCTAGAGATTGCTTTATATCAGTTCTATAAAGAGAGCTTAGTAGAGCTCCGATGCCATGATGCATGTTGCATTATTATTTGGAGATAAGCTCGTGGTAAATGCGTCAGGGGTTGGAGCATGCAAGCTCCTTGTCCCTTAGCAAATTACCCGAGTACAATGAAATTGTACACGACCACCAAATCGTTTTTATAGTCACAACAGACCCTTCTGTCCCTACCTGTATTTGACGTCATAATGCACGGCGACGCGATCTCCAACGACTGGCTCTTCACCATTGCCGATTACAACGTCATAAATCCTGAGGCAGCGCGTAGAACAGACTTTAAAACACCTCTGAGAAATATACACAAGTTTGATCCTATCCTTTAAATTAATCAGGAGACAAAACGCTGATGAGGGTCATATCGTGATACGTACAAGTCCTTGAAGGCAGCAACATAGCGCACACACCAGTCAGCGCCCCACCAAAGTGGTGCCACACTCACTTTAGCCCGTCTGGACCACTCGCGTAGTCCTCCTCTGGTACTTTCCGTCTTCTTCTCGCTAGCTCCTGCAGAAAACGCAGAATGCTGAGATTGATGTACACGTCAGTTAAAAGGCACGCATGGTTTTAAGCCCTAGCAACAGGTTTGGGCCTTTTCCACCAAGTACGCCTGGATGCAATATGCGACTATGGGCCTAAATGTAATAAGAGCATGAGCAAGTGCTCAACAACCAATAACAACAGTTCAGGTGTACCATCTTATAGTTTTTGTCAAGGGGAGAGATCTGCCCAGCATTTGCGGCACTTGGATGGAGAGCGAGTGCAGTTGCTACAGCAACAGGGAGCGCCAGCAGCAAGTCCCGGCGGACTGCCACAGGCGGTTCCTCTGCACATAAGAGTTGTGTAATCAAAGAGTAAAGAGTGTAGGACCATAGGTGTAGTATGTGTGGATGATGTGCATATGCATATGCGTATGTTTGTGCGTGTGTATGTGTGTGTGTGCGTGTGTGTGTGTAATTGTGTGAGTGTATGTGTGTGTATGTGTGTGTGAGTGTGTATGTGTGTGTGAGTGAGTGTGTGTTTGTGTGTTTGTGTGCGTGTGTGTGTGTGTGTGTGTGCACGTGCACGTATGCGTGTATGTGTGCGTGCGTGTGTGCGCGCACGTGTGTGCGTTTGTTTGTTTATTTGTGTGTGTATGTGTATGTGTGTGTGTGCGCGTGTGTGTGTGCGCGCGTGTGTGTGTAATTGTGTGAGTGTATGTTTGTGTATGTGTGTGTGAGTGTGTATGTGTGTGTGAGTGTGTGTGTGTTTGTGTGTGTGCGTGTGTGTGTAATTGTGTGAGTGTATGTGTGTGTATGTGTGTGTGAGTGTGTATGTGTGTGTGAGTGTGAGTGTGTGTGTTTGTGTGCGCGTGTGTGTGTGTGTGTGTGTGTGTGCGCACGTGTGTGCGTTTGTTTGTTTGTTTGTTTGTGTGTGTGTGTGTGAGTGTGTGTGTGTGTGTGTTGTGGATGATGCCTTGGGGGGAAAATCTCCTAAGAGATCTCTGTACGCACGTTTGTGCGTAGACTGTGCTCTGACGCTCACTCTGCTACATCTGCCCCCCTTGCTCACACTGGCAACTGCCTGCAGAGAGTGAGATACACTACAACCTTTATATGTGTGCAACATTTCTTTTATGCGTATTTTATATTTTCATTTCGAATGGGGTCAACATTATTCACAACTCCCCCAGTTGATAATTCAATGTTTGTGACTGTGAGTCTGACAGTTTAGTATGATTTCAGGCGCCAGGAGTAGTGCCAACATGCCAAATCGCGTAACTCTGCTGAGGTGTGACTACAAGTGCAGGCATTCATACACGCATACACAGCACACACGCACATAAACACACACACACACACACACACAAACACACACACACTCACGCACGCCCACCAGCAAACAATCTTGTATTTAAAACATTCTTATTTGTGCACAAATGCAATGTGTGTCACTTGCACACGCACACACAAACACATACACACACACAAACACACACACACACATATACACACACACATTTACGTACAAATGCACATACACACGCACATACACACATATACACACGCACACACACATGCACACACACACACACACACACACACACACATACACACAAAGGCGCTCGCACACCCGTCTGCAAAAATCCTTGAAAAATCCCATAAAAATCCTTGCACGCAATTGTGTAACACATTCCTACATGTGCACTCGTGTATGTACAAGCTTCATGCAAGTCATGTACATGTGTTCATCGAATATTCTGATGGACACCTGGTACACAGCACTCCCCTGTAAGCACTACACGCACGCTTGTTTTGGTGTACAGGCAGGGTATATAGATGGGAATATGTGCAAGTGCACGAGCCAGAGACCCAGGCCCTCAGTCACCTGGAAGCTCCCCTACAAAGCAGCACCAGCAGCAGATCCTGTCCAATGGCCAGCCATCTACAGACAGCCCTAACCCCACGGGTATCTGGCACCTGAACTCGTCAAGCTTCAGCTCTGTGGTAGACTTTGGTGGGTGCCGTTTTAAAGCAGTGGTGAAACTACTGTGATAAGGAGAACATACAGGCACCCTGACACACAAACACACTTGCAACAAATGCAAAGAATATACGAGCCCAGAAACACGTGTGAAACATATACACTCACATATGCATGCATGCACACATGCACACACATACATGCACACAGAGACACACACACGCACACACATGCACACGCACACACACATACGCACACGCACACGCACATACACATACACACGCACACATGCACAAACACACAGGTGAGCAGCCTGGCCCAACTCTTCGCCAGCGCTCCCATGGTGCACCACGCAGGTACGGTGCTCTTGTTTTCTTTCCTTCCTGATGACCATTGACCACGACAATTCGTGATCCGGCACGGCAGCTCTCCTTCCCAAATCTACCGTGTGAACCCATTTCTTAATTCAGTACTCCTTTTGATCTGTAGTGCACAGCGTTTACACATATTTACACTCACGCATGGAATAGATATAAATAAACGCCACACATACACACACACCTCCAGCCGTAGCAAGCACTCTGCCAACACTGCCGTGCACGCCTCCTCTTTCAGTTGGACTCAAGAGGCGCAGGACAGCAATGGGGGCAGCCCACAGGTGCTTAAAGTAATGGGGAGGGAAGGTACTAAAGGACACGTGTAAGGAAAGTGTGCTAAGGGCTGAGGCATAAGAGAGAGAGGAGGTTAGGGGGTCAACGAGATAAGCAGCTCAGGTGCCAGTGACTCCCATGATAAGAGTCTGATGCCCTTACGTAGATTTGGCCACAATCATACACATATCCAAGCGTCGTTTGTACAGTATAGATATTCGTATATGTGGTGTGTAACCAGAGTTTCACCTGGAAGTGCTTCATGTGTACGGCCAATACGGTGTATGAATCCAGGTGTATGGCCAATACCGTGTACGGTCAATGCATCCAGGTGTACAGTCGATACAATGTATGTATCCAGGTGCTTCATGTGTACGGTCAATACGGTGTATGTATCCGGTTCTGGCCAACCTAACCCCTCTCACGTCACTGATGCAGGGTCAGTGGTGAAGGTATTTGAATAGGGGTTAGGGATGGTGTCATAAGTTGGCCTGGTGGAGGAGGTGGTATAGGTGGAGAGGGCACGAGCAATGAAGGAATGTTGTGGCATCAGCCGGTTGCCTTGATATGGCCCTGTATTGCAGGCCCTGTGCTTTTCTAGAGATTTACAGCAGGGCGGAGGTGGGCAGGATAGATGGCGCTTAAGGGACACGTGACACGTATACTTAGTAAATGCGTAGGTCCAAGCAAGCTGCTGAACTCAGCCTTACACACTGGGTAGGGTGTGCCTAAGAGACACGCTTGATAGAGCAACTAACAAGAGACGGGCCAAGAGTGTCTGTTATGGCTGCTCTACCGCCAGCACGCGGATATTGTTTCAGCACCTTGCAACAGCCAACCACAAACCATGGATTTCTCCACCAGTTTGACCCACTTTCTCAATTGCACGTACCTGCTATATCTCCTTGTATCAAAGAGGAGGAATATCAATAAATCTGAGGCCAATGATCAGTGCAGATTTGATTACCGTAAACAGTTGTGCTAATTGCAACAGACATGACATGACATGACATGACAACATGATATGACATTGAGAACTGTACAGTAGCTCATGACCCTCCTTGACTTTTTTACCTGAAGTTTTCATCTCAGTTGTCCAGGCTCTCAGCCCGTGGGGCGCACAATTTTACAAGCGTGCACGCACGTACTCCAACACACATGCACACAGGAAGCGCATTCTTCTGCAGCTGGGAGGGGTAGTGATGCAGCTAAAAGCTACTCACAAGCAGAAGCCAATGATCCAAGTAGGTGCACCTGTGAGCGCGTCTCTGTAAGATGGGGGTGTGTGAGAGGCGTGCACGTGTGCCTGTGTCAAGGCATTTTGTCAAATGATCAACTATAGAGCCGGCCTTTGTTGTTTAAAACTCCGCAGCTGACTACAGAGGAGGTGTGCACACGTGTGCAATAGTACGTGCACACATACTCTAGACCAAGATTTACGCTAATACGCATGCAAATTCTTACGCCTATGTTCAATTCTTACGCCTACGCTCAATTCTTACGCCTATGCTCAAACAAAGGCTTGTGGGCTCGTCCTTGCGGGCCCAGCATGCCTCAGTCCTGGCGTAAGGGAGACAGCGTAGGCAGTGGCTCTTTCGGCCATGTGTATCTGGGCCTTAACAACGACACAGGTGAGTGAGTCCATGTTTGTGTCCAAGTGTGGCTCAAAAGATTTGTGCAGTGGTGGGCCGGAAATGGCGATGCGGTTGTAGTTTTTTTTGGCCGTGTGTAACTAGGCTGCAAAAACGACACACAGGTAGGTCCATGTTTGGGTCGAACTGTTGGTTCAAAGTTTGCGGTGATGGGCCAGAGATGGCAGCGCAGTTTTTTTTTTGTTGGCTGTAAGTACCTGGGGCTAATCAACGGCATATAGTTGCGTCTGAAAGTGGCTCAAGATAGGAAAATAAGATGTCTCGAGCGGATCTGAAACGTGCGTTTTAACCTTAAAATCATGGTGCTGGTATTGGGTAGCCGATTTAGATTGCAATGCAATGCACAGAACAATGCAAAATGCATAGCATATGCATATCATAGGTTGGTGTCCCTAGTAGAGAGGGGCTGAAAGGAACAAGGGCAGCTTGGCCCACCACATGTCACCACGCATGCATTTCCCAATTGCTCACACAAGGAGGTCTACAAGGTTGCCTAGAACCACCATAAGCAGGAGCCTGGGCTTTGGGGGGGGGGAGGGAGATGATACAAAGGCTGCCCTAATGGCCAAAGATCTACTTGCAGAGCCTCACTGTCTGTTTGCACAAGGTGCTCATCGCAGTTTACAAATCCGTTGCTCAAGTGCTCAGTGTTTTTGATACGACATAAAGTCATCCCACCAACGCCCGAATTAGCAGTTCTGTAAGGATATCAATTACGAGAAGGTTACATGCATCCTGTGCAAGGTTTGTGTCACTGCAATTGTAGTGACACTGCCCTGTTTCCATATTTGTTACGCACGGCAATCGCACTTGGACACACACACCATGCACTTGCACACACTTCACACTCGCAGGCGAGCTGCTGGCCATCAAGGAGGTGTCTCTCATGGACGACAGTGGCACCGCACAGCGCAAGGAGGCAGTGGAGCAGTTAGAGCACGAGGTGAGTATTTTCACAGCCGTAATTTTTGTTTGACATGTCACCGTCATATGTATTTCCAGATTCCGCTAGTGGGTACGCAGCCTTCACACCCGTGTATATATGTGTGTGTGTGTGTGTATGTGTTTGTGTACGCATGCACAGCATGTACAGCATCTGTATTGCAGCCTATATATTACAGCTTTTTGTCTTCGATCTCTCAATTTCAATTGTATCACCTGCTCCTGAAATCCAATGAAACCGGTGCTCTTTGCTGACTCTGTGCTGTGTGCCTGCTTGTTCAAGGGATGGCTAGCAAGCTGGGTGTATACGTTTGGCGTTGCAGGTGTCCCTGTTGAGTAGCTTGGACCACCCAAACATTGTGCGCTACGTGGGAACCATGCGAGAGGGGGCAGCCCTCTTGATTTTCTTGGAGTACGTGCCGGTGAGAAGGAAGAGGGAAAGGGAGAGGGAGAGGGAGAGGGAGAGGGAGAGGGTTGGGCTTGTATTGCTGATGTGAGGAAGTAATGGAGGGAAGGTGATCTTCAAGAAAATAAACAGTTTTTTAAATCTGTATTCAAGGTCTCTGCCACACTGTATTAGACCCACCTCTCTCCGTGCCCTTGCCTGCGGCCTTGTGGCTAGTAAAACAACCTTTCTACATATGATGGTTCCTTCTACCTGAGCCAGAGTGGGGCAACTTACTTGCCCAATAAGAAATAGCAGCTTCCCTCCTGCCGCCCCCTTTGCTCAGCAACGTAGAGTGCGTTAATTTCCTCCCTGCGTCGTCCTGCTTTGCCTGCATAAAAGGCCATCATCTGTGCATACTGTTCCATTCCTACCGCTCCTTCCCCTGGCATTGCAACGTAGGGTGGGTCCATCTCCTCCCTGTTGTCTCGCTTTGGCCGCCTCAAGGAGTCCGTCATCTGTGTGTACACCAGGCAGCTGCTAAGTGGGCTTGCGTACTTGCACGCACAGCGCACCGTGCATAGAGGTGATGGGCTGTGGGTATGGATGTGTGCATCGTATGTTTGCATGCGCACGCCTTAAGCTACCTGCAAGTAGGCTCCCATACTTGTTACGATTAAAGTTTGGTAGCAAAATATGGAGTCCAAAGAGCTACTGCTTGAGCAATACCAGTTCCAGGAGCCATGGCTAGTCAATCAGCCTGGGCTCAACCCCACTTTTTGCTGCCAAATCTACATAACACATCACTCAACGCACCACATAGAGTGGTTTCTGATGTTTTGGGGTCCTTACTACGACAGTCATAAAAAAGTGGAGTGGAGAGAACCTGCGGTCGGTGAGACCTTAAATTTCAACCATTTCCTCTAACAAAGTGCAATAATGATAACAATTGCAGAAGAAATGGTTCGGAGACTGACCCCCTCCAAAACTAGTTTTTGGCATTAGGTATTGTATAAGGACATACAGCTTGTGGTGTATTGGGGGTTAATTGAGCTGATGTCCAGGCGTCTTTGCTCATCCCACCCCGTCTGGTAAAATTTGCTTTCGGGGGCTAATTTCTCTGTCAAGTGTTTTGGGCCCAAACTGAGGCCCAATAGATGGGCTCCTTGACCCCAACTCTTGCTTGTACTTTATCGTGTACAAGTGTGCAATAAAAGGCGCATACTTTGTACCAAATCGCCCCCTTTTCTGACTATTGTCCTCTGCCTCTACCTCTGACCATGTCTCTGCACTCCCGCACGCTGCAACGCAGATGTCAAGGGTGCCAACCTGCTGGTGGAGACAACGGGCCGTGTGAAGCTTGCTGACTTTGGTAAGTCTCTTTGCTTGTATTGATTGTGACTTGCGTGCGCAAAAGTGTAGTTCAGGGGCAGAAAAAATCCAGGAACTTCCCTAAATTCTAAAAGAAATAATACAATTGCATATCAATTTTTGGGGGTGCAGTTAGCACTACTTTTGGACGACACGCGCCAACCCAAATTTTTTATAAATTCGAAATCCTTGTCAAGAGCTATCTGTTGGTGTACGTGTGGGTCGGGTCAATTCTGGAGGGGGAAGGGGGGGGTCGACTTTTTGGGACCACCTTCCAGAATCTAACCGGGGCTCTTTTAGCAATACATCTATTCCTGAGTTTGAGCCCTGTTAATTGGCACCTTCTTTGTGGAAGTCATATGAAAGGGGAGATACGGGTGCTGATAGGAGTTCCTGTCTGCTTGCAGGATGTAAGCCACGTGCTGGGTGGGTGGTGCTATGCAGCGACAGCTGAGGTTGTTCAAAAAGTAGCAGTCAAAAGTTTTCATACCCGCCTGAACACCTTGCCTCTTGCTCTGTGCAGCTTCCATGTTTATTATTTTGCGTAAATTTGTGCGCTCTTTGACCACTAGAGGTGCTAAGCCAATTTAGTGATAGCCACGCCTTTATGTGATTCATCACGAAAGTGTGGAATCATGTCCAGCAGCATTAACACAAAACATCTACAAAATAAATACACAAAAATATTTCGAAATCCTCAAGGTGCTCCTCTTCAACTCCAGAATCCTGTTCAGCTTTCACCTAATAATATGTATGCGGGACACAAAACACTTGCAGTGCTTGGTCAGTAACGTGTTAGAGTGCGGCTTCATAAGTGCACACATACACAGCACACACACATGCAAAAGCAATAATAGAAAGCAGCCAGATAAGCCTAGTGCTCCGCCATGTAGCAAGCGCTGCCACGTATGGCTGCCACGTATGGCTGCAGCAGTGGCTCTGGGCAGCTTGGAGAGCAGACCTTTCCAACTGCGCAGCGCCTCCCTGCTTGCGCTGATGAAAACGCTGCGTGCGTGCTGCCTTATCTCCATCAGGGCCAGGATATGCAAGCTCTTACCCTACCTGCGACGCTGGTACAGTGCACCTGGCGGAGCTGACACACCTACTCCACTAGCCAGGGTGCACGCCTGGCCGGGTTGCATGCCTGCTACTGGCCAGGATGCACGCCTGCACGCCGTTCAGTACCTTACACAGCTGCTCCATAGAGTCCAGGTTGCTGAAGTGCCATTGGTTGGTGCACACGTTGCCAAAGCCCAGGAGCCGCAGTAAGCCTCCAACAGAGGGGGTACTTCTGCTGCTTTGCATTGGCCAAGGCTGTCTTGCTCTTGTTGTGGACAGACACACATTATTGCTGGCAAACAAGCCGGCAAAGTGGAAAACAGACAGTTTCTGCACAAATTAATGAGAGGTAGTGTAAGCTCATTGCTGCTGTACTGAGCGGCTGTGTTGGTTTTTGGAATGTTATGCAGTTTTGCAGGAATGTGGCACTGTTTCCAAACCTGCTAAGAGGGAACATTGCATCACGTTTCTGTGCCATGCAAGGGACTCCATAATTACTTTGCAGCCGGCCAGTTTCTTGCCGCGTAAATCATTCTCAACCAAACTAGGGGCACAACAAACATTGCACTCAGCTAAGAAGTGCGACGCTACTAAAACCAACACTAGAGTCGAGAAATGTTGTACACAGCCTTGAGGATGGATTGGGGGAACCAGGCATTCGGCCATGTTCCCCGTCCGCACCGTCTCTTGGGGGGTATTTGGGGGTCTTATGCCACCGCACTGTTCTACGGAACCTCACAGTCCATAACAATATGGAGGGTGTGGCCTCTCAGCAGGAAGGTCAAGAGCTTTCAACTTGGCCCTATTCTGTATTCCTCATAGACCTAAACAAGGGGAGAGTGGGGTTGGGGCCTCTTAGATAGCGCCCAATTTACTTGGTTTGGAATTCAAGTTGTAGCGCAGTGAAATCCCCAGTTTGGGAGTGTTTGTGTTTCCCAGATGTCACTGCTCACCATGGCAACCCCCAGCATTCCAGACAATGGCACTTGACAGGGTATGCTTGGGGAGCATACGGAAGAGAGCTCAGGACACTCAAGTGGCAAACAGGCAACGCGCTTTCAGGGTTAAGAAACAAATTTGCCCAGTACACAGGGCTGTTTACCAAGTCCATTATCTACGTGCAGAAGTATTCTCACGAATGTATACAAGCCCCTATTCTATCTCAGACGTGTGCTGTGTAAGTTGTGCGATAAGTCCCCCTTTCAGGCCTGTAACGTCCCCATGTTTCATTCTGCCACTATATGCATCCAAAACATACCGAACTCATGTACAAAGACTGACTGAGCATTGCAGCCGTTGTGTGTGAGTCACACACCTTTATATCTGCAAGCTGAATAAGCTGAGCATTGTAGATGTGTTAATTGTTAATTTGCTGTGCTCTGGAGTTTGGGAGGATCGCTTCCTGGACCTGAGAATAGAGCTTTCTAAACTTTGAGAATCACTGTGTTGACATGCCCGGTGCATCGTTCTGTGTATTTTGGAGTTGCAGGGGAAAAGCAGAGGGGGGCAACTGAGGCCCAAAAGGGGCAAGCTGTACTATGCTCTTAGGCTCATGTGCCCCAAATTGGCAAGCTCGAAGTATATATCCTGTATTGTATACCTTAATATGCTCGTGTATTAGGCAAGACCCATTTTGCATAAAACACAAGAGTTAACTTGACCAGGTGTTCCTGTTGCAAACAAACTCACAATCTATGCACTCTCATCGCTAGAGGGGCTTAGCCATCTCAGAACTAGCAAACGCCTGCTTTACTTCATGTCATTTAAACTAACTACCAAAAAGTATTAAGCAGAGGTTCGAATATGTACTGCGAGAAGTTGCACATTGTGCACCATTGCATGCTTTACTTCATGTCATTTGTCGGAAAATTGCAAAACATGCTCAGTGTGTCACATACACTTAATTTTGGATGCGCATGCCTCATGAGCAGCAGCATGCAGGCCAGATGCATCAGAGATTTAGCCCTGCCATATAATATACCCAGTGACTCACAAGCAGTGATCCGCATACACCCAGAACAAAACTTGTTTGGAATTTTCGACGTTATCTTCATTAAGGTTAATCCCAGCTCATAAAACAAGTGAGAAAGGCACACAGCAGGTGAACAGATGTGGAGTTCAGTCGTCAATTCCCTTGAAGAATTAGCTAGGACTCTGTACTCTCTGTTGCAACAACGTGTCTGGTAGAAGTTTTATCTGTTTCCTTATCTTTCTACCGTTACTCTTGGGGGCTGTCCACGATTCTGTTTGTGGATTTATTTGCCATGCAAGCGTGCGCACAAACAAATGTGATTTCTCGCAAGCTGTCAACACGTTTTGCACTCACTGATCTGTGCAGGCATGGCCAAGCAGATGGTAGAAGATGCCAGCTTCACCAAGTCATTTAAGGGCTCCGCTTTCTGGATGGTGGGTGGTTCAAAAGAGGGGGGGGGGGTACTAGGAGACCATACCAGATTGTTTAAGGGTTCTGCTTACTAAGTGGTGTAGCGGTCAAGCAAGGTCGCTTGTTTTGGGAGTCACCAAGGACCTATTGGTCTTAATAGATAGTTCAGGCTTGTGCTCAGACGGTCAGACGGTACAATACTATGAGTGCAGTACGGACCGACTTTTTGTTAAAGACGGCGTATTTTCAAATTTTGCTGACCGTATACGGTATGCGATACGGTGCCAAGTTGGCACTGCCAGTGCATAAATGGCCTCTGAAAGGCCTCTCCACCCCAAAACCTCCCATTTTTGCTCCCCAGTGTGCTCCTCCCATGTTCTGATGCCACACAATGCTTCCCTGAAGGACCTTGAGGCTGGGTTGAGGCTGCATCAGCTCGGGGGCTGGCACTGCCAGTGCAAAAAATGGCCTCGGGAAGGCCTCTCCGCCCCAAACACCTCCCATTTCCACCTCCAGCGTGCTCCTCTTCTGTGCTGACGCCACACAATGCTTCCCTGAACGACCCTGAGGCTGGGTTGGGGCTGCATCAGCTCGGGGGAAAGGCCCAGCAGTGGCTTGCATGGAAACTCAAAATCGCTCTAGTACGGTGTACCGTACCTTACCGTACTCATTCCGGTGCCCAAATTTCAAAAATATTAAATGTAACCCCGGGTAACCCCGGACCCTGTAATTAAATATTTTAGCCTTCCCTGCACCAACCCCGGTGGGCATTTAGCCCAGCCAGTGCCTGTACATGTGTATACACAGGTGTATGCATGCACATGCACGAATGTGCGTGTGCATGTGTGTTTTCGTTTCTCGCTTGTTGTGCGTGTGCATGTGCGTGCGTGTTGTGCATACAAGTGTGTGTGTGTGTGCGTGCGTGCGTGTGTGTGTGTATGCACATGTGTGTATGCGCATGCAAGTTTGTGTGTGTGTGTGTGTATGCGCATGCGAGTTTGTGCGTCTGCATGTGTGCTGATGCTGCTTCACGCTGAGCCCTCTCCTCTTTTGCCT
>Ga0307963_1001661_pt1 | contig 17225 bp, 19 predicted proteins | sample OrgLakmetagen594_FD_201829 | JGI IMG/M metagenome (GOLD analysis project Ga0307963, IMG submission 201829) | Saline water microbial communities from Organic Lake, Antarctica - #594 | ecosystem: Environmental > Aquatic > Non-marine Saline and Alkaline > Saline | place: Antarctica: Organic Lake...
CATCTACGCTACAGGCATCACCTTCTGGGTTGTGGTAGCAATAAGCAAGTGATCATGCTACGTTCTGAGGGGCTGGGAGTTCCTCTGGGGGGCTCTAGAGGGCTCGGAAGTGCCTCTGGGGGGCTCTAGAGGGCCTGGGATTGCTTCTGGGGGGCTCTGGGGGGCTTGTGGCTGCAAAATTCGTTAAGTGCCCAGAATCGTATTATACGGAGCAATTTGAAAATTACGGTTAAATACGTGATAAATACGATACGACGTATAATACGCCTACGCGATATGACCCATCCCTGGGTATTGTATTAAATGTGGTTTAAAAGACTTGTTGTCGTACTCCTTGACTCTTAAAAGTTGTGAAGTGTAAAATATGCATCAAGCCATCAGAGTTGTGTCTTCTCTTGAAGAAGCTCGTTTGATGCCTGTATTCTGCAGAGTGTACGAGACGAGTTGAAACGATGCAGGCTCATAACATCCTCATACAGACACATACACAAAACACAACAAGCATGCAATGCACATGTTTGTATCCTCTTTGCTTGCCAGGAGATTGAGGTTGAAGAGCTGCCTGGAGCCACGGATGGGGGAACGCTTGCGGGGGGGGAATTGAGCTTGGGAGGTGGCAACGGTGGTGGGGATGAGGCTATGGATCAAGATGGGAGTGGTGAAGGGGTTGAGGTGACAGAAGCAGAGGAAGCAGATTTGCAGGTTCGTGCGTACGCGTGTGTGTATGTGTGTGTCTGTGTGTGTGTCTGCATGAAACACGCTGTTGTACACCCACTCCTGCCTGTCATCTCACCTTCGTAAAGTGTACCAAATCAATTTACGCACGCTCACATGCTCCCAAACAAACGCACATATGCACGCACAGGCTGCTGTCCTTGCCTCGCGTGCCCACGCGCTTGAGTTGGGAGATGCCGAGATGCCTATTCAGGAAGATGGAGTTAGCCACCAGGTGAACCTCGGTGCAATTTACTGTTCACCTCTCTGTGTGCTTGCGATTTAAGTGCAGATCTTTCGGCTCGCACTCGATACACCCACGGGGCAACCCATTTTCCGCGCACACATGCATTAGTTTCATGAAAACTCTGTTTGTGCAGGCCAAAAAACGGCGGGAGATGCTTGGAGGTAGCTGATGTAGAATTGTGTTTGGGTTAGTCCAGTCTGCAGCGGCCTTCGGACTTCTGGGCAGCTGGTTTCACAACTTGACAACAACGCAGAAGTTGTGAAATCTACGGCCTCCTCGGCTTCTAGTACTGTTTCCCTTTTTTATTATGGTTTAAGACTATAGAAATGTTTCAAAGGCACTCGGTCTCTGGCCAAATTAGCAAGATTCACGACGCAGACACGAGACGAGGCGTGCCATCAAACGTTAAGATTATAACAATATATGCAGAACATTTGCGGAATTGTAGGACCGAGAGAAAACTGCATCAAATGATCGAGGTGCGGGATTGTAGGACCGAGAGAAAATGCGGGGCGCATCTACTAAAATATAATATAAGTTTAAGGAGAATTTATATCTCGTGAAAAGAACCTTCCACTCTCAAACTTCCAAATTTGAGTGTCGGGCGTCTTCCAGCCAGCTAGGGTAGACATCAAAACCATAATAAACTATTGGATTGGACAGTGATGTCAAGCCTGAAATCCCGGTTCAAGGTGAGGTGCTTGCATAGAAAAGGGCACTTAGATTTACACCCCCAAGGCACGCTTCCGTACCTGAAACAGTACCTGGTTAGCGTGGGGAGGGGTGGGAGAGGCCTGCAAGCCCAGTACCTGCAGGATTTGCTTTTGTTAGTTTGCTTGCATGGTTGGGTACCCATGCTTTGTATCCCCGACGCATCGTGCATGCTTCTCACGTAACATTCAATTAAGTCCTTGCTTTCCCCTTGTAAATACTTGCAGGTGGTTAAGGTAAGTGTGCTCCAGGGTAGCAGTTATGTTTGGACACTTGTGGTGTGTTTTTGGTTAAGGCAAAGGTGACGACTTTTTTCTTCCCTTGTTGTTAAAACCAGGTTGTGGGAAAAGGATCGTACGGCTCTGTGTCCGAGATACAGCGCTTGTCTGATGGTGTACTGTATGCTCTAAAGGTAAGGAATGGGGGGAAAGAGGGGCAACAAGCACGACAAGCCTGAAATTGTGCCGTGCGCAGCGCCAACAATTTAACACTCGGCACAATTGTCACTCATAAAGCGCACCTACAACACCCTGTTTCCTGTAATTGTAGGAGGTGGATGTAAAAGCAATGGGTGTGGCAGACAGGTGGGAGGAAGGGAGGGCGGCAACTTCCTGTCAGAGACACCACATAAAACCTTGCACTTTTTTGCTCACCAGTTACGCATCCCATCAAGCGATGAGCACAACAGACAGTTTGGCAGCTACCTAAAAAATATTGCTTTTGTGACTGAACAGGCAGTCAACGGTGGAGGAAGTGCGGCTCCTCGCCTCCGTGTCTCACCCCAATGTGCTGCACTACCATGAGGCCATCATAGAAAACAACAAGCTGTGCATCGTAAGTACAATCTGGGACTCCCTTTAAATTTCCTTCAAATGTTATTTTGTCAAAAGACGTATCTAGTGCGGGAGACGTATTTACTTAGTAGCCATGGCACAAGGAAATGCTGACACGTTAAATTTGCACAAAGGGAAATAGGAAATGCCAATAAAAAAACCTAAGGGCACGAACATGCACAAAACTCTTCACCTTTGTTTTGCAATGCTTCCACTGAATACTTTCCGCTCATTGTCATCTATAACCCAGATAATGGAGTATGCGCCTGATGGGGATATTAGGAAAATCATCCAAAAGGCACAGCAACAGAAAAAGTCTCCTCCTGAGGACTTGGTGAGTGCTGCTCATCAGAACATGTGCTGTACCATGCATTGCAACTCAATTGAATTAAGCAATTTATAGCACATGCTCAGTACTACCCTGCACACACACACACACACACTGCACTGCACTGGTAGGTCTGGAAGATTTTCATCCAGATAGTTCAAGGACTAGAGGCGCTGCACTCACTCAAGGTGTGCCGGAGCAATCGCTCTATTAAGGACTAGGTTTCAAAACAGATACAGCCCCCTCTTGTCACCTGTTGCGCACGCTCTTGTTGCGTGTTGCGTATACTCTATTCAAAGCAATGTCGAGGACAAGCCATTTAACTCCCACGTATGATTTGTGCCATTCGCCTCACCAGATTTTGCATCGCGATATTAAGCCCGGGAACATCATGTTGATGGCTAACGATGTAGTCAAGATTGGTGACCTGGGCGTGGCAAAGGTACGTACGTGAGGTATGGGTATGGTATGTATGTACACATTCAAAGGATGTTTGTGCGTGTACGTATGAAGTATGAATGTACATTAATCATATCTGGGTAGTGAGTAGAATGTAATTTGTATATAACCTGTATGTACGAGGTAAGCTTGTGCGTGTGTGTATGAACGCATGAATGATTTTGAATGTTTTTGCCTGTTGGCGCAGCTGAAGGCACGGTCAGAAGTTAAAAGATTTTCCTGTTTACGGCGTGCTTGTGCTTTGTGGGATCCTGTGCCTCAAGTCTCAATAAACCAAACTTTTGAAAGAGTGGGAGGGATGTTTGACAGAACATCGCCATAGCTTAAATGCATCTTTGCAGGGCTCATTTTTCCAGCTCTTTGCCTTGCAGCCTTAAAACTTAAGCAGACCCTTTTGAGAGAAGTCACCGTGGCGACTGTTTTACTGCGCTGCTGAAGTACGCATAATACTCTCCATTGCAGGTGCTCAAAAATAGCCCCCTCACAAGCACCCAGATAGGCACGCCCTACTACATGTGAGTTCTTAACACAAAGACGCTACTGCAGTGTTATTTCGTACGTCATATAGCTGGTCGTGTCTGCGACGTCTGCAGCTTCCGTTTCCTGCTACTGCTTCTGTGTACTTGTGGCTTGCTTTTAGTGGGCAGCCTAAATCATGTCACATCAAGGTCCGCAAGCAATGCAAAGGACGTGCACACATAATAAATGGATTGCACACGCAAAAAGGGAAGCAGACGCAATGAAGATTCCAGCAACACCTGACATGCAACAGGAGTGCTCGTGCAATTGAACTTGTGGTGCACAGAGTGCTCGTGCAATGAACGAGAGCGCTCGTGCAATGAATGAGAGTGCTCGTGCAATTGAACTTGTGGTACACAGAGGGGTGCAGCAGCAACCCGACAAGCAACAAAGACTGTGTAGCTGGAGCTGGAGCTGTGAATGCCTTGTTTTTGTACTCACACATACCTTAACTGTTGCATGTGCTTTTATACACACGCAGGGCACCTGAGATATGGCGAACAAGGTGAGATTTGTCGGGTCCTTTACCAACATCGTTTGTACTGTGAACCTGTTTTCCCTCTAAACAGACCTGACTAAACTAGACTCTGGGCAGCCCTGCCTTGTTTAGCGGTTGCATATAGTCTCATCTTCATTGTGAGGTCTCTTTGATTCGGGCGTCAACATCATCAACGTTTACTTTTATCTTTATAGCTGGCTTATTTTTCGAGGTATCAGTGTGATTGTTTGTAAAGCTTCAACAGGGCTACACATGCTTTATGGGCGTTCCCTAGCTTTGCTTTTGAATTGCTTTGAAGGGACAGTCTTTGCTAACTAAGCCTTTGGCACTGGAAGTTGTAATGCAACATCACGTTCCTCGCAGACACATTGTTTCGTACGTTCAAGCTGCGTCCTTCTGCACCCCTTACATTCCACGTGTTCCTCGTTATGATTGTGTAAGGATTCAAAAAACCTTTTCTTTTGCAGGCCTTACACGTACTCCTGTGACGCGTTCTCCCTGGGCTGCCTACTTTATGAGGTACGCTGCACTGCCTTTTCTGGTCTGGCTACATTTGCAGCACAAATGATGCATCCTTTCTTTAATCAAAGTATTCACTTTCTTGCTTTCCTGGCCTGTTCTGTCATGCGTGTGACCTGCAAGTTGCAGGTGTATGGTTCCTGTTGCAGAAGAAAGAAAATGTTGTTCTTATGATGTAGAGTGCTGCTTGTAAAAGGGGTGTACGAGCCTTGCAACAGGCTTTCCTCAAACTAGTGTGCTGCTCTTCTTGTAGGAGCAGTTGTGCAGCGTGCGAGCTGCTTTTGGTGTGTGTGTGTGTGTGTGTGTGTGTGTGTGTGCAGCGTGCGAGCTGCTGTTGCACCAGGCCTTTGACCTTTGCTTACCTACACTCGGATGCTGCTTTCACGTGCAAAGAAAAGGGGGAAGTTATGCAGGCAGTGAAGCCCACTTTAAGCATCGATGAAAAACAGCGTGCATTTTTTGTGAAGAGTACTGTAAAATTGAATAAGTATCCTGCTCCCCTTTTACTCACACACTCACACACGCTCACATACACGCAGCTGGCCTCTGCCAAGATGCCTTTTGAGGCACGGTCCCTAGGAGAGCTGAGCAAGAAGATCACAAGTGGGATGTGAGTGGAAGAAGCACAGGCACTACCCAACTGCTCTGCTGTGTCCTGACGTTCCTGTTTGCTGTGTGGATTGTTGCATGCATTCACACGGAGTTGCAAAATGGCCAACTGGCAGCAGCTGCTTGCACGCACGCACACACTGTGTCTCACACACACACACACACACACACACACACACACACACACACACATGCACTCACACACACATGCACACACACTCGTGTTCACACACAGACGTGTACCTACAAATGTATAGGCAGCAATAAGCTGCGGCCATATCATCGTATGTTTTCACGCTCGCAGGTACCCCCCCCTACCATCCAGCATCAGCAGAGAGCTGTCTCAGCTCGTGACTTCATTGCTTCAAGTGGATCCACTGAGACGACCCACCATGACCCAAGTTCTGAACAGCCCCACGCTGAAATCCAAAATACACCTGCTGCCAGATGAAGTTGTGAGTCCACAAGCAATTTTCTGCTTGTGTGTAGGCAAAAGCATTGTCTGCTTATGTGTTGGCAAAAGCATTGCCTGCTTGTGTGTAGGCCGGCTGCTTTCCTCTCACACACACACACACACACGCACACACACACATACACACACACACATACACACACACGTACACACACGCATGCACATACGCACATAGGCACACACGCAAACATACACATGCACGCACGCACACATATACACACGCGCGCAGCGTGCCCGTCCTGAATCCTCGCACGGCAACATCCTCAGCACCATCCGTGTCCCCAAGGGAGGCAACTTTGCCGCCATCCAGTGCGCCCTCCCCCCTGCAAACTATGAAACAGAAGGCAGCCACGAACAGTGCTCCAGCGCTCCCCCCTCTGCACGCCCGTCATCAAGTGGCGCTGCTGCTAAAGCACAAGCTCCTCAGGTGTGTGTGCCTGTCTTCCATGCTTGCTCATTGCTCACACACAAACCTTGCTTGTGAAATTTGGGGGCTGCAATTGCAGGCATTGGCTGATTTGCTCAGCCGCTGCTTTGCTTTACAACGATCCCGAGCCCTAATGGTCAACTCAATTGACCAGGGTTACATTGTTACAGCGTTACCTCGTTACAGTGTTACAGTGTTACGTCCGTGATCTTGTCTAGGCAACAAGGCGACACTGCAATTGAGTGGTGCTTTACTGCTGCTCGCTCAGGCTGCTGTGGGCCGCGCACTCGTGCACTCGCATACACGCACACACATACACGCACACACAAACACGCACACACACTCTCACACACATACACACACGCTGTTCAGTCTGCTATGGGCCAAAGACAGTCCGCCGCCAGGAGTTCAGCGCCCTCAGTTGCAGGAGGAAGACCGGGTGAGCTTGCAAATCATTTCGTGGCACCCCCTGGAGCCTTTGCCTGACCTTAAACACACACAATTACAACCGTGCGTGCACTTGTAAAGCACGTGTCCACATCTTTAAGTACACACAGTTTCCACTGTGCACTGTTGCAACATGCATACACTCCCGGTGCTCACTTTCACGGATGCTATGAGCATGCCTACACCATTTCGCTTCTCACATCCATAACGACAGCCATGCATTCATGCACAGGTAGTGTGGCACAAACACACTCGCACACACGCACACAAACACGTACACACACGCCATCCCAGCAGCAGCAGGAGGCAGGCACCAAGCACCTCAAATCTGGTCAGGCGCAGCAGCAGGGGCAGCAGGTGCAAGGGCAGTGTACGCTGCAGGGGCCGCAGCACCAAGGCCGCCCCCCACACCACCCGGAGCTTCACCAGCTGCAGGTATGTGGCAGTGCTGGGATGTATCAAGGGTTGATAGTTACATTGGAGGTGCTATGTAACAAGCAGGGGGGATTGTAGGGTTGCTGTTCTTATGCTGAGGTGCACTTGGGCATGTGCTGATAAGTTAGGGTTAAAATCCTGATTACTACAGTGACGTGCTAGAAGTTTTAAAGCTCAATAAATAATAGAGGTCTCTTGCCAGGCGCCAACTCCCTCCCCCTTCTCCATATTCCATATACCCTCCCTCCACACTTACGTAGGTGCCAAAGTGCCGTCTCGGCCCCCCTCCGCGTACCAGCAGCAACCCCCCCCTTCACGTGGTGGGCAGCAGCCGGCACCACGTCCAGGGTCAGCTGCTGCAGCAGTGCCAGCGGGCTTGCAACAAAATAGGCCAGGCCTAGGTAAGCGTTCCTCTGCGAGTGGTTGGAGTCAAATTGTAAACAAGTCAGTAACCGCATGGACCTGCAACAAACGAATTTTGTCTTTGTGCTGGCTGCTCCATCTTTGGGAGTCAGTAGAATGCCTTTCAGACATGCACGACTCTTTAGTCTAAAACTCAAATCTTGTTTTCATGCCAAAGCTTGGTCGCTCTCCTACTCAGGAGCCGCTGTGAGGCCTGCAGCTGGTGCGGTTGGTGGGGGACCTCAAAGTGCCTACAACCGGAACGTGGGAGGAGCACAGCCAGCCTACGGAGCGAATGGAATTGGTGGTATCAACGGTAAGGATGCAGCAACGCAGCAAGTTTTTGGGGGGGTGTTGAAAGGGAGTATGTGAGGATACATGAAACTTGAAACGAATGTGTACAAACTGGTGATTGTATAAGCAGGAAACTTTATGCATGCACAAAATGGCAAAGTGACTTACCTGTAATCCCCATTGAACAAACATCCAGTTGCCCAATAATCTATGTTTGCCGCCATGTTATTTTTAAACACTCCATGTACTGCACAACTCTGATCCAGTTACTGATTTAATATTCCGTACCAAAGTACATTACTCTTCTACCTTCGTGCTGCGCCAAATATGCACATGCCACTCCTACCCATTGCACGCAGGACTAGGAATGGCACGACAGGCACAAGCAGGACAAGACAAGATCGGCAAACGGCCTATGTCCAGGCCCTCGTAAAAATTGGCCGGCTTGTTGGGCTGGGCTGGGCTGGGCTGAGGTGCATTTATTATCGTCGGATGCACACATGCAACTCATCTAAACTTGCTCCTAAATCCAACTTCTTGGTATTACTCGTTTCTTATTTCATTCTGTTGATACCTACGGACTTGACTCTTATATGACTCAAAGGTCTTGCAAGCAGTGACATGTTTAAACTCATTGACTTTCGGTGTGCCACGTGTATTTCTGTGATAAATTTCTCCACTTTATCTGTCGTTTACTTGCTTTCGCCAGCAGCAGGGCATGACTGTCTGCTGGTGCGCTGCAATTGATTAGGGAAGTGAACGTGTAAGTTGAAGTGAAAGGACTCCTGTTACAAAAAAAGGATTCAAAGTCTCGTCCACAAGATTCTTTTTTATTTTAACAAAAGAGACTCCGCTGGTAGTGATGACACAGCCAGCATGATTAAGGGAGGGGGTTACGTAGGTGCCCGCACCAGGCAACCCCCCCACATAAGGGTTACAAGGGTTACAAGGATGGCCTACAGCCCGAGTCTCTGGCTGATGGCAATTGGCAATTGGCTGGTGAAACAAAATCAACCAGTGTCGAAAATTGAAACTAAATCTGACACAAACTTGAGGAGTCTGTATGAGTCTTGATTCAGGAATGCATTGATCTCAAAATCAGTGAAACTGTGATGACAAGTTAAGAATGGAATAAATTCAGAGCATAAAAGAAAGAATTAGTGTGGGTCAGGGGGGGTGTGTGCCGTGGCACCCAGACGCACACCATGACTGTCGTTGTATTGCAGTGCATACCTTGTTTTTATGAGTGCAGGTGCATGTCTGATGGAGTGTTCATTCAGTTTGTGTTGTCATGCTAAATCAGTGGTGTGATTTTTCCTGAAATTTATAATGTGAGCTACGTGTTTACAGTTATTTGGTTGTTTGGCCAGTTTAGATGGTCCTCTTGTAACAAACTCGCTCTTTTTTCAGACTTGTCTGAGTACCATCTCCTCAGGGCGTTGCTTGACCCGTCGCTTCCTTCTTGCGTGGAGAGGGAGGAGACGTTAAACACACCTTTATGGCTCATACTTGCACTCCATGCTTAAGCTGGTACCATGATTTGTCGTGACAGTGTGTCGGTTTTTAATCTTATGGTAATCCAGTACAACTTAAGACAGTAAGCTGTGCAGTTGATATCTCGCGCTTGATCAGTCTAATAACAAGAAGTACGCAGATTTTGGAAACCACTTCTTCCCGTATGAAATACGGAAAAAAAGCCGATTGGGTGGGTGTTGGGTGTGCATCACTACTATCCGGCTAAGGAAACCTAAGAAAAATTCACAAACCAATGGATCTGAGAATGGGATACTCCTGCTGGTGAGTGGCTGACCCCAAATATTAGGTGCAGGCCGGAGTGCAATGTTGAGGGTATTTTCTTTGTAGACCTGAACTTTGTAGCGTTTTACACAGATTTTAGTATAACAACCTTAGAAACCCAAATAACACGTATCAAACTACTAGGCCTGCCAATGATGCAAGAAGAGTTGCCCGTAATGCATAACTCAGAAAAGATAAGAATAAAAAAAGACACCGTTGGTAGTGATGACACAGCCAGCATGAATAAGGAGGGGGTTACGTAGGTCACCATGCTCGCACCAGGCAATAACACCCACCGCGCAAACACACAACAGAAAAAAGTTAGTGTGGGGCGGGGGGGTTGTGTGCTGTGGCACCCAGACCCACGTCATGACTGTTTTTGCTTAGGTTGTATTGCAATGCATATCGTGTGTTTTATGAGTGTAGATGCTGTCTGATGGAGCGCTCATTCAGTTGTGTACTCTACTACTACTACTCTATTATGTGTCAGCTTTTTAATCTTATGGCAATCCAGATGGAGGTCTGCCAGAGATTTGTATGGTCTTTGTAAATAATCCCCAATACTCCAACGAGGATCACGTGGAGCTTGTTATTAGATTTTGCATTTGAAATTGAGATCAGGCCTAGTGTCTTCACAGAATTAAAACTTAATCAGGTGAACCTCCCTCTGGTTTGGAATACGTTTATTGTCTTTAGCAAGCTGCTGAAAATCTGAGTTGCGGGTGGTTATTAAAAAGAACACATAGTGCTAGGTAAAAGTAAGATAGCATAGGGACGAGAAGAGGCTTTCAAAGCATGTGTTGTTAGGTTTGGTAGCAACCAGTAGGGCATGGTTTTGTTGGCAGTGTTTCTCAAATATAGGCCATGTTCTAGTACTAGATTATCTGCACTGCCTATATCAGTGTAGGCAATTCGGTTGGCACCGCATGGTCCCTATTGTAGGGCTTGGACTATCAGTGCACTTGCCATATTATGACGTTTTATAAACATGTTCCTCATCTTAGTGTGTTTGCAACCAAAGAGTATATGAAGCGCAGTGGCAGTGGCAGATGGGGGAGTTTGCTTTGGGGGAAAAGCCTAGGCTAGTTTTTGATTAAATCATACCAGTGCGGTACCTCATAACATTACGCTTTTCGTAGAAGTTGAGATTACAATTGTTCCAGAAAGCATTTGTAGCTGGCTTATCGATTAGCAATCTGAGGTCCTTCCCAGTAGGTGTAGTACCCTTTGTCTGTTTTGGCACTCCCCAGTCTGTGTGATAGGCACATTTCTGTTTTCAGCGTAAAGGCTAGTACTGGCTTCACCCCTTTCTACCTTAATCATGGTCGTCCCCCTCATACACCACCATTGTCCCCAGCAGTTGCAGACAACCAACCATGCGCACGTGATAGCAACCCAGCTGCAAGCGCCTTTGTGGGCAGGTTCAAACCGGAACTTGCATGAAAAGATGCACTTCACTGTGCACAAGAGCGACAGAGAAAGTACGTAGACCTTACTGCCGCTAGAGCTTTCTCTTAAAGGTTACATTTTGCTTTCCACTCAGCACTTCACTTTGAAAGTGGGTGAGAGCTCCACTCCTGAGCTTTGCCCACGGTTTATTGGTCCTTTTCAGGTTGTACAAGAAAGAGAGCACAGATCCCAAACAATAATCATCGTCACACAGATCATCACCTCAACAGCACGCACAAGATTCATCACACTCGCAGATACAGGATTTTCAGCAGCCAGCAGCGGACAGCCAAGGACAATGCCAGCCCAGGAACAGCAGAAGAAATAGACAAGTTCCTCAACGCTTTGGCTCTTATTCAGTTACGTGAGAATGCTGGGAAGGAGAGGAAAGGGCTTTGAGGGGTTTGGTCATGCTGTCTGGTTCTGCCTTCTGCGGGGTCGGTTTCCTGGACCCCTAGGAACACAGCGTCGTTTGTGCACCATTCGTCTTGAGAATGTGCAACGCAACGGCGTGCATTTGATTACAGCACACACAGCCTGGTGGCCAATCACCACTCACGCAGCCTATGGGCGCGTCACACACGTTCTATCCCGTGTTTTTGACCCTCAGGAACGTGTGTGTGTGTATGTGTGTGTGTGTGTGTGTGTGTGTGTGTGGTCTGTTCTGTCCGGTCTCGCACCTGTGCTTGCAAGGGACGCTTTTTGTCTGTTCGAGCGCGCGCTTGCATTGCAAGGACCCCAAAATTGTCTGTTCCGGAACCTCCAATTCGCCCTAGGCTATGATTTCAACCCCAAGGAACGCACACAAAGCGTTGGTTGTGCATCATTAGTCCTGTGTGTGAGTCAATGGATCCTCAAATTACAGCAAGCACAGCACGTGCGCGTTTTTGCCTGCACAGACGCGATGGACGCGCAGCACGCAGCATGCATTGTTCCCTACCTTTTCAACCCTCAAAAATGCGCCTGTGGCGTTTGTTTTGGCTGGTTTTATTTTTTGAAGGCCATTATTACACTCAGCTTGCACCCTAGCAGATCAAACCATCATCACCTTGCTCCACACGAATTCAGGGTTCAGACTTTGCACTTTGTTCAGGCTTGAAAGCCATACAAGGACAGCTTTCCAAAAGCAGGAGGTGAGCTTGAGGATACCGTGCACCCCATCATGATAGCGATATATAACGATAGGCGAGGTATCCCCAACATCGTTCACGTTGAACACCATTTTTTCAACAGGCACATGGCTTGCCCGTGATTGCATTAGCTCTTTTCCCTCCCAGGTGGGGCTCCAGGCTACCTTAAGCAGTTCGTGTTGTGATGCATGTGACTCTGCTTTGTGTGAGGAGAGTTCGTGGCAGGCAGGACAGCTCCATCCAGTCATTTATTTTGTGCATCTATGCAAATTCCGTCTTCTTCTTTGTGGCACTGGAGCTGTTTTAGACATGACCAGTGGAGGCGCAGTTGCATACGCTGCATTGGTATAGGTCTGTGTTAGGTAAATCTCCTTGTTCTGTGTGTTCCTCACGCGTCCCTGGGTCACAGCAGATCTCGCAGCTGGCACCTTCTACATCTATGCGGACAGTAGGTTCCGTGCTGATGATGGTTCTGGTTTTGTCGGTTTTAGGTAGACGGAGAGCCCGTTTTTCAATTATCAAGGGCTAGTGTGTGAGGTACTGCTCTTGGTCTTCAACATCTCTTTATCTGCCCTGCGTTGACGTGCAGGCGATGGTCTATCCCTTTTGCAGCTTGCAGATGGTGTTGGTATATATAATTAAAAGCATCAGATGAGTCTTTGAAAGTTCCAGCAACGCAAAGTTTGCTGTAGTCCCAAAGGGAAATTGCCCTATTTTCAGGATCCAGGGGCTGCACCTTTCAATCTTGTATTTCATTACTATGTAGTCTGTATTCTCATGGTCATTGGCGCTTTGTCCTTCCAAGGGACTCATTGTGAATTGGCTTGGGCAGCTGTTCAGTTGCCTGTGGGGTAGATGCTTGTTGTCTTTCTGCTAGCCTTTAGATTTCCTTTGGATATTCGTTCTGTGATGTGATGTGATCGTTTTCATTTCATTTCATAACCTAGCAGGCTATACAACCAAAAAAACGCAGTGTACATCTAGTCGAAAAATAAGTACTGTGCAGACACGCCCCCTACCCAACAAGCAGAAAAGGCACGAGAACAACAGAAGCCGCTAATGCTTCGCTTACTCGGACACCGCAAAACCCTTCACACCATCCTGCTAGGAGGAGCAACAGGCAACAGGCAGCAGGCACCGTTTACAGCAGCCACACCAGGAACCCGCTCCACAGCCTCGGAATTACTGGTCATGCCACAGCACTCATGCCACAGCACTCATGAAAGAATTAGGCCTAAATCATATAGATGAGACGAGACACTGAACACACCAACCCCCGAAAGTGTCTGAGCAACCAATACTCGTAGAGGTGTGCAGCAGGCTTCTGCCTCCCAAACACCTGAGCCCCCACTAAAAAGCCTCTCCTATTCTAGTTCTCCAGGTGGGACGTTGTGTGTATATGCATCCATTTGGGTGTTGCAGAACACAAAACAATATGCATCCTTTCCTAATTAATCCATGCCGGTAGTTTGTAAACTATCTGCGTTCTTTTTCCTATAACCTATCATATATGCACACCTTGAACTACAAGCCTCTACGTGTCATTTATCAGCAATGGCACTCCGACCACCAGACACCTGTGTCTCAGGACTCTAGACCTGGCTAACTCATTTAAACACATGTTTCCTTGCAGGCACTCTCTTCTCTATTTCTTTCTCGCATTACGACAATGAAGTTAAAACCATTTGCTAGAACGTGTAAACGAATATGGCATGCCTCGGCGAACAGCCTCGGCAAACTCATGCCCTGGTCCCACTGCTTATTTTGCTTGAGTTGACATGAAATAATTGAATTAAATATCACAGCAATTTAATTTAAGGTTTCGACAATTGCAAACTGGCATCAATTAAAATTTAGTACTTCAGGATGCAGGCAATGATGCAAAAGTCGGGCGCCTCGACCAGGGTGGCTTGCAGCAGAAAAGCTTCCCCTGCGCAGGCAGTCAGCCGTCCCCAAGCCTCAGCTGTGCCCCGCTCTGCTTCAGCTGCCTCCTCTTCCGGGCGCTCTGCTTCTTCTTCTTTCGTCGCAAGGGCAGCCCCAGAACTGCTCGACTTGTCAGAAATCGCTGAGGACCTGGACGTGAATGTGTCGTCCGGCGTGGCCGCTCCCCTAGCCACTGAGAACGGTAACATCAAATTGGGGATGACATCCTAGGCAGTAACACACAGGTCTGGGACCACAAATGCGTGCAACCGACCAACCCCCCCCCGCACATCACACCGCAGTCCGCCTACGCATCCGCATGCGTGCCTATGACGTGAACCTCCTGGCTGATGCGGTGGCGGACATGGCCACGATTGCGAGTGTCACCGGCGCGGAGTTCAAAGGGCCAGTCATGCTGCCCACCCGCAGAAAACTTTACTGCGTGCTGCGCTCACCGCACGTCAACAAGGATGCCCGGGAGCACTTTGAAGTGCGCACGCATCACAGGTGGGTGGCTGCTGACTGTCACACAGCTGCAATTGGGGTGTAGCCAGTCAGAGGGTTGTTGTTGTGTGGCAAGAATGCAAGCATGAGGCTTTCTCTTGACGCACGCACGCACGAACATATGTGCATAAGCCCGCATAAAACACACATACACACATACACTCACACACAGAGGAACGCAAGCACATACGCAGACTCATGCACACGTAAGCACATGCACACATTCTCTCACACACACACACACACACACACACACACACACACAAATATACACACACGCAAATACACACGCACACACACACTCACGTGCATGTGTGCATGTGCATACACAACAAAGAAACACAAGACATGTAAGTGTACGAATGTGCAAGCATGCTAGCGTGAGCACACACACACACACACAAACACACTCATACACACATACACACACAAATACACACACACACGTGCATGTGTGCATGTGCATACGCAACAAAGAAACACAGACATGTAAGTGTACGAATGTGCAAGCATGCTAGCGTGAGCACACACACACACACATACACAAACACACACACAAACACACTTATACACACATACACACACATACATACAAGCACACATGCACTCACACACAAACACATATATACACACGCACACGCGCATGCGCACGCCACACGCGCACACACACACGCACGCACACACATGCACACCTGCACACACACACGCACACACGCAGAAACAAACACATACACACATGCCCGTACACACAAACACACATAACACACATACACATACACAGAAATAGACGCATACGCAGAAACACATACACCAACACATGCACACACACACACACGCACATGCATATGCAACAGAAAATTACAGGCATGCGCGTGCACAAACGTGCATGCATGCACGCGCGCGCACCATGCACCCACACATACACGCATACACGCGCAAAAGCACGCATTTTTGCTCTCACACACATGCGCATGCACCCACACACACACGCACACACACGCACACACACATACACATACACACAAATACACACATCAACACACGCACGCACGCACGCACACACATCCACGCACGCACATGCGTAAACAAACACGTGTCTGCAGAAGCACTCATGTGCTCTCTTGCACAGACTCAAGCATGCAAGCACACGCACACACACACACACACACACGCACGCACACATACACACATGCACATGTGTGCTCGCACACACGCACATGCACGTATGCGTGCACGTATGCGTACACAAATACATACTCACACATACGTACACGGTGCGCACACATACACACAAACACACACACATACACACACACACACATACACACGCATGCACGCACGCAAGTGCACACACACACACATACACGCACACATACACACTTACATGCATATGTGTGCTTGCACACACACACATGCACGTATGCATACACAAATACGTACTCATACGTACACAGGTGCGCACACACTCACACACACACATACACACACACACACACATACATACACACACGCATATAAGTGCTCACACATGCACATGCATGCACGTATACATACACAAATACGTACACATGTGCGCAGACACACACACATACACACACAAGTAGCCACAAGCTTGTACACATGTACACGCCGCATGAGCTTAGACACAAACATGCAATGTGGATGTCCATTAAGGGCTGTATGCGCCAGAATTGTTACAAGGCACTAATAGCATATAGGCGTTTATTTTTGAGTCAGGCCTGTTTACAATGATAAATTTCAATAATGCCCGAACATTAAGTACTTTCACGGACATCTCACTCGTAACAGTGATTTGTACAACAGCTGTGCCAAGACCAATTCTGGATACCTTTGCTGCGCCGCAGGCTGGTAGACTTCAAGAAGTTGTCAGCACAGACCGTGGAGGCCCTCATGCAGTGGGTCCCCCCACCCGGCGTAGAGATGGAGTCCTCTATTTGCACCAACCACACTGGCGGCAACCAGCAGCGACGGCTGCAGCAGCGCCAGCAGGACAAGATGGCCATGGCTTGAGCGCGTTTTGTTGTGTGTGGTTGGAAACGGGTCTGCAATTGCAGGGAAGGGGGGATGAGAGATTTCCTCCTGCTGGTTTGGAACCAATGAGTGTTTATTTTTCTTGGGATGGTAGCACAAAGCTGCCTGCCGCTGTATTTGGGCTAGAGCAACTATGGTGCGTATATGTAGCATTGAATTTTCAGCTACACAGCTGCTCATATTTAACTTTTGCAATTAGAATAATTTCTTTATTGTTTGCTACATGTTTTCCTCTCTTGACGCGCAAGGCGCTGCCGTCCTACCTAGCAAGGACTCAGTCTTAAGAACAATCATTCTTGGTAATGCCGATATTGCCTGCCACATATCGCAGCAAAGGGTAAGGGTAAGGGTTACACAGCTATATCCGCCAGCGAGGGCAGTTGAGCTATAGCATAAAAAAGCCAGCTTCAAGAAGAGAAAGAGGCCAGACTGAACAAGACACCAGAAAAAGAAGC
>Ga0307963_1001664_pt1 | contig 17210 bp, 18 predicted proteins | sample OrgLakmetagen594_FD_201829 | JGI IMG/M metagenome (GOLD analysis project Ga0307963, IMG submission 201829) | Saline water microbial communities from Organic Lake, Antarctica - #594 | ecosystem: Environmental > Aquatic > Non-marine Saline and Alkaline > Saline | place: Antarctica: Organic Lake...
CACCAGCCAATTTGCCATCAGCCAGAGACTCGGGCTGTAGGCCATCCTTGTAACCCTTGTAACCCTCACCTGTCTAGTCCAACAATTAGAAACACCAGAATTCCCAAGGGAAATATCTGCTTTCATAACATCGCGTAAAGTATTGCTGTTTGAATCAACCATCCTGTTCCAAAATTTGACAGCTGACCTGAACCAGTAAAATTGCAAGGGTTCTGCGCGCATTCTCGAAGCACACACCAGTTTGCAGAAGTAGATTTAATTCTCAAAATTCTCTTTAAAACCGAAAAGTTTAATAAAAGGTGTCAATGAAAAGGATAAGATAGAGTAGGTAAGGTCCATCGCTATGTAACAAAAAGGATCAAGCAATGTTTCTTCAGCTCACAAACCCGATGGTCTTGGCAAAACAAAAGAGCATGCACCTCGTTCTGAAAATGGTCATCTTCACCAGGACACTGGTCACGTACGCAAGAACCAACTTCAAGGGTTGGAAGGAAAAAAAGGCACAACGCTGTTTGCTGACTTGCAGCACTGAATAAAACCAGTAAAACCAATCAAGCATCTGCCAGGACCAACCAACCGCACTGAATTAAACGGAGGGAAGTATCGTCTATGTATTTTGGGAAAACATCTGTCTCACTGAGGATACGAGGATACCAAGAATAAGGGAGACAAATTAAAAAAGACTGTGCTGGTAGTGAGTCAAGCACAACACAGTATGCTTATTGCCAACCTAAACAGACAAGGTTATAGGGAATTCAAGCTCCACGTGATCTTCGTTGGAGTTATGGGGACGATCTACAAAAACTATACAGACAAACCTCCGGCAGACTTAATCTGGATTACCATAAGATTAAAAACATGACACACAAACTGAATGAGCACTCCATCAGACATGCATCTGCACTCATAAAAACAAGGTATGTACTGCAATATAACACAAGCAACAACAGTCAAGGTTTGGGTCTGGGTGCTATGGCACACAACCCCCCTGACCCACATTAATTTCGTTTTTTCTTATTCTTTTTGTGAGCAACGAGTTTATGGTTGTTTGACTGTAAGTGGCTATTAAATGCTTTTCTTCCTTAATTAATGTGGGGAGTGGTTTTCATTGCCTGCGTAGTTTATCTTTTTTTTCTTTTGCCAGTCTAGATGGTCCTCTTGTAACAAACCAGACATCCGTCTCCTCGGTGCGGTGCTTGAGCCGTCGTCTCTTTCTCTCACGTCGAGAGACGGGGAGGAGACGTTAAACACACCTTTATGTCATTAGCCCATACTTGCAATCCATGCTGAAGCTGGTACCATGCTTTGTCGTGACATACTATGTATCAAATATAAAACTCATGAGTGAGGAGCAGCACATGCACAACGAGATAAACCCTAACCCGATTCTCAAAGAGTTAAGGAGCTTGCCACCAAGCTCCATGTGCACTCTGTGAACTTTGCTGCGAAACTTGTCCATACCAGATGTGCCCCTTCCAGTATTGTTATCAACTCTCATCAGGAGCCGGTTTCAGGCCAAGCCTGCAACCCTCCTGATCCCCATTGATTTTTCCTTTCCTTTTTCGCGGTGGAGGAGCTTTACGGTACTCGGTACCAAAGTGGCTCCTTTTCCATACTTAAAGTGGGGAGTGGTTTCCACTGCCTGCGTAGCTTTTCTTTTTCTTTTCATTAAAACCCTCAAGCCCAGTCGATTGCCACCCTTTTTGGGCAATATGGGTAAAAGGGGGGGTCTGTAGACATGTCCAAAAGTCAGAGGCACACGCGCTCAGGTGCAGGCCGCGGAGTGAGTCAAGCCAATGGAGCAGCATTTCACACCAAACTTCCAGGATTATGCCAGCATGAGATAGTCAGAGGAATTTTGAAAAAGTTGTCACGCCCAATCGTTGGCAGAGACGAATCGTGTGACGGAGCAGTTAATTTAGTTGACAGTTGAGAGTTTCTTTATGTCTTGTTCAATAAGCTGGATGGCCAGTCTTATTGATAACCTTTATCTTCTGAATTAATAGTTTTGGTAATCAATTGACAACATGTGAACTCTAAGAGGTACCATTAGAGGGGATCCTCAAGAGACCCTGTGCCGTGTGAGGTCTCCGATTCTATTTCTTCGTTCAGTCATATTATCAAGGTGTAACAACAATGAAGACTCAAGTTTATTAGAATGAATGAATGTAAGAGGGTGCTAGCAGCCACACTTCTTGACTGAAGGCCTTTTTTGCAAACCTTGCAAGAGGGTGACACTGTTAGAAATGTTGTTTGAAGTCATTGTTAACTAGCGCATGTTGGAGCAAAGCGTGTTCATTGAGCAGCACAAAACAGTGCCCTTAAAAAGCAAAAACAAGTTTATCCCCAAACCTCAAACATCCCTCTGAAAAGCTGCTGAGCTTTTCCGTACTTAAGCTGTATCCTGACCCATATCCTTAGCGCAACATAAACAAACAGCAGCAAGGGCACACAGTCACATTTATCAAAAGTAAAGGTCCAAATCAAGTTTGGCCTTCAACAGAACATACTAAGCAACCCAACCACAAGGGCATTGCACCAGCACACAAATATAGGAAGACCAACAAACAAGTGTAGAGCAAAGCAACAACTGTGATGATGTCCACCATGCAAATTGTTTCTTATGTCATACTTAAGAAAGTAGGATGCAAGGGTGCAAAAGGAGAATAAAGTACGGATTTGGTACCTCCACCCGAATTTGCAATTTTTTAGTGCACTATGCCCCTGTGTGCAAGAGACGATGAAGGATACCTGGAGCCTTTCGGTTTCCTTCATTGTCATCTTGATTTTATAATGTGAATGAAAACCTGAACCGTTCTCCTTCTACACCTAGACTGTGTGGTAACCCTTTATTCTGCACGCCTTGAATCCCAAACAACACATATTTCCTACTGTTATTAGCAATCACACTATGATCGTACCATGGCTAGCCCGTTGCCCATTTCGCTAGCCTCTCTAAACTTGTTTCTGCTGTGGGTATCGATGTCGTAATTGCTGACCCTGTCCTTGTCTCCCCCTTGCAGCTCCACGCTGTTGATCCTCCTCTTGTCCAGCCAGACCGTCTTCGTGCTCAGATATTTCCAAAGGCTGAGGCCGGTCGGCGTGTTGCATGGCTGCATCAGCAGAGTGCCGAGGGTGATCATCGGCAGTGGTGAATGAGTGGGGCTCTGCATTTTGCCAGTTAGAAAAGCTAGATTAGACACTCGAATTTGCTTACATACAAACCGCTTGAGAGACAATGTGCTTTTATCCGTCTTATGCAGCCCTGTGCTTGTCAGTGGCCCTGTGCTCGTCAGGGGCTCTGAGAACTCCTATTCTGCCTTTTTGCGTGCTTTCCTCAGCTTACTGTTGTTCTAGCTGGTGTACCATACATAAAGTGTATCACCGCCCCTAATTATTGTTTTTTGGAGGGGGCAGTGACACATTGCTCGCGAAACGGTGATAAATTATCAATTAATTATATATTTATTTCTAGGGGAAGCGGTTCAGGTTTTTAGGGGGGCGGTGGCAAAAAAACTCATTTGTTTGAAGTGACGAGCGGAGAGGATGCCCCTCCCCGCTCCGCTTGCCCCTTTCCCCCCAGACCCCGCCCGCCTGCAGCAGGCAAGAGCGGACTGGGCTGAGCGAGAGGCAAATGAGCGCACGAACAAGAGGCAGCCGTGCAGAACCCGGAAACCTTGGTTTGCCCCCACAGGATTGTACAGTTTGCACTGCATTCTGTGAATATGCGACAAATGAAGTTGACAGAGATGCAAGCATGCTCATGCAGCAGAAATGCACAGACACATACATGCACAGGCGCACACACACATACAGGAGCACTCACGCACAGACAAACATGCACAGGCACACACATGCACAGGCGCACACACGCACACACATGCACACACACACGCACACACACGCACACACATACACACACACTCTAGCTATAGCACCCAAGCAGCACGCAAAGCTAGCACACGCATGCAGCAGTAGCAGCAGCAGTAGCAGCAGCAGCAGTGACAGCAACAAAAACAAGAGTGGAAGTGGCAGTGGCTTCCATTTCCTCCTTGAGTTTGTGGGAGATGAAGGTGGCCACACACAAACCCCCAGGGCTACCCCTGGAGAGGAGGTGGTTGCTGAATGTTACTGTAGAATAGATAATTTCAAGGGGGGTGGTTGCTGTTTTTTTTCTGTAAACACAAATTTCCGGGGTGGTGGTACATACATGTACGGGTATGTGAGAACATCTTGTATCCCACAAGCGCTGAAATTTGAATTGAATGGTTAGAACGAATTATATAGTGGCTAACCAGGGAGGCTGTGTTTTGCTGCTTGCCATTACAGACTTCAATTGTGCAGTGTATTAAAATGCCGTACGGAACAAAGCAACCACAAATTACCTGAGTGGTCACTCCTACCATCATGCTCCCAGGGCTCCTCTTTGGGGACGTCGCTAAGGGAGGAGGAGACAGAGGGAGGAGGGGGAGAATCTTTGCCATTTGATGGCGCCTCCATCACAACCTGGATGCAATAATAAACGTGTTTGCCCAAGAACATGTGTGCACTCAGGTTAATATACAATTTGGATTGCACAAAACGATATTATAGACGAGCCCGCACTTGTATATGATGAACGGCGCACGCGTATGATGAAATGCACATTTGTGCTCACATTAAGATTAGCCAATTTGCTGTGTTTTTCTTTGCTTCAGTTGCAAGAACCACTTCAATGCTTCTTAGCAAAGAACTGCACAGTTTTAGGTCAGCACAAAAATGGAAAACTGGAGATTGCAACAAGGGTGAAAAACAATGAAAAGTACAGTAGACAAGTACTGTCTAGGTCGATGAGTCACAAGCCTTTAACATAATTTGCAGACTCACACTCCTTTATCAAGATCGTAGTGGGTGCGCCTATGAGTTCAAGGCAACCCTGGAAATTGAGGGCCCTTCATGCAAAACATCCCCAGGGTCTGACGTTGCCTTTTTACTTTGAGGGCTTCAGCTCCACTCTTTCACCTTTGCTTTCTATGCAGGCAAGCTGGTCGTAAAGGACGGTCATGCTGAAAACTGAATGGTTTGAATTTACCTGCAGGCTAACGCCTTCAGCTCTTGTAGGGTAAGTGAGAAAAAGCATAAATACAAAAAAAGAAGGAAGGCACACAGATGCACACCGATTCAAGCCACATATGCTCACCTTCGGCTTCACCATTTCTTCTATGCGTCTGTTTCTTACAATGTTCCATGCTGATTTCCCGTTCTGCAATGTTGAACATGCAAATTTGTGTACGATAATAAAGGTTTGAGGAAATACAAACAATTGCATCTTCTAGCGTCAATGGGTCAGAATGGCCTGGATGGATTAGCTGCCCTTATGGCAATTGGCACCTACACTGGCGCATGCCCACGTGGGTCTAACAACTAATTCAAAAATAAGGACAATTTCACCACACCTTATTTTTGAGGCCAGTGTTGACATCAGGGTGCTCAAGAATCAGAGCTACGTTCTCGACCATGTTGCTTTTGGCTGCAACAAGGAGGGCACTATTTCCTTCCTGCGTAATGTACACATCTCCAAATGCTTGAAAAACTGAAGGTTTGGCTACATGCACTGAATGATCATATGAGGAAAAGTGTAAAATAATGCAAGTGCCCTTGGCAGTCGGCAAAAAGGCAATGCTGAATTTCAAATACGGTATTTGCATTTCCGAAGTAGTGAGGCAATGCGTGCCACACAAAACACTAGATGCTTGGTGCTGAGTTTTTTGTGCACAAGGGCTGTGGCGTCTGTCTGCACCTTGTCCTGGGCGTTTACAAGGGTGCCAGGGTAATTCAGCAGCAGCCGAATCACAGCAGCGTTCCCGGCTCCTCCATTGCAAGCTGCTTTCATCAGTGCAGTACTTCCATTCTGTGTTTAAACAAGGTGAAAGGAAGGGGCAGTTTTCTGTTGTCCTCTGCTGCTCAAGTATGCACACACTGCCATGACTTGCAAGGGCACGCAAAGCACGAGAACACACAATGTCAGTGACAAAATTTCGAATTTAGGGTTTCAGGTTTGGGCCTAGAGCAAGCCTTCCCACCTACCCACCTTGTCGGTGACATTGACACGGATGTCTGGGGAACTAAGCAGCACTTCTACCACGCTAGTGAAGCCCCAGAATGCCGATTCCATGAGCGCTGTCAATCCGTCCTGTTCAATTCGTTGCAACAATGGAGGAAGGGACTAGTTTGGCAAAAATAGATCTAGATGTCACGTTGGAAGCCGCAGTGTGTACTTTTCAACTTGAAAGGCAAAGTGAGCAAAGTGATGCCAAGTACGTTGCAATTGTGCTGCTAGGGTGCTCTTCACATCGCCAACACTGCTCAATTAGTAATCTGACGAACACTGCTAAGCTGTTCATTGCGCAGGCATCCACGCAACGAAGACGCGCGTTCATTACATTCCACACACACATTTCAATCACGTCTCCATGTCTCTAAAGGTGCTCTGACGAGAAAATCCAAGCTTTTTTATTGCCTCGACAGGACCTCTTTGAAAGAAGATCCAAGCTTTTGCTTTGCTGTTATCTGACACAAATATAAACAATGGCCTGGAGCCACCTACCGTAGAATGCGCATTGACTACAACACCTGGATGCGCAAGAAGTGTGCGGACCATTGGCGTGTTGCCACAATTAGACACACGCATAAGGGGTGTCCATCCCGCCTACAGAGAGTATGTTCAAGCTTCACTGAGTTGTAAATCAAGGAATGATGTCGTATGGCAACATAATTTCCTCTTACGACTCCCACCCAATGCACTCAAAAGGATGCGATAACGTGGAAGGATCCTTTGTGCGGCGTTCAAATAAAAAGGAAACTATGAAGAGTCCAACTATAGGCTTTCCAGGCAGGTAGTTGCCGGCTTCCCTTTTGTGGACAAGGGGATGAGGCTTCCTGTGCAATTTAGCTACGCACCGTGTCCCTGGCATTGACATCGACCTGTGTTGAAGAACAGAGTATGAGCGGCGGAATTGCATGCGTCTTCGACGAGCACACACACCAAATAAAATAAACGCACCTCTGGGTGCTGCAGGAGCAGCTTTGCAACCTCCATATTGCCGTTGTATGTTGCCTGTAAGTAAGAGAGCAAAACGTGCCTCAATCTATATTCTGTGCTCCTTATTCCTACAGGTTGTTAGCCAGACAAATACTGCTGGTTAACAACGGAGTCAGGGATGCTGGGAAGGGTGAACTGGTAAAACAGTGACAGGGCCTAGGGGTGCTGTGAAGCGTAAGCTGGGAGAGCTGGAAAGCACGAGCCATCAATTGATGGAGATGTCACATTGTTTCTCAATATTAATTAGCCCTGGTTCTCACCATCATCAGTGGCGTCCACTTTTGCTGCATGCAAGAACAGAAAGACGTGTCTGTGAGTGCTGTCAAAACTTGGTGTACATGAGGGCAGCTTTAATGCAGCGAAGCTCCTGTGAAAATCAGACTTGTGTGATGCGCGTGTTTCTAGCTATGTCGATGAGCAAAAGCACGTATAAGAAGAGCAAATGAATCCACCAATCAAAGATGCTGCATGACGTTGCAAAGCATATTTCCATTTCCCATCTACGTACCAATCCTCGTGTGTTGACATCTACGCCAGGAGTTGCCAGCACAAGTGCAGCAGCCTCTAGGTCTCCATTCTGTGCCCATTGAAAACAGTCGTGTCAGTACACTGCAATGCCTGCAACGTACCAACAATTTAAGCACAAGGAGAGATACGTGCCTTGGCTGCTACAAGAAGGGGGCTGTCTCCCTCACGACTGCCTGCAGGGAGTGATCGGATGGAGTAGGTGTCAATGAAAGACGTCTGCTGGTATACAAGTGCATGCTTGCGTGTGCGTGTGTGTGCGTGTGCGTGTCCACGTGTGCGTGCGTGCGTGTGTGTGTATGTGTGTGTGTGTGTGTGCGCGTGTGTGTGCGTGCGTGTGTGCTTGCGTGCGTGCGTGCGCGTGTGCGTGGGTGCGTGTGTGCGTGCGTGCGTGCGTGTGTGCGTGCGTGCGTGCGTGCGTGCGTGTGTGTGTGTGTGTGTGTGTGTGTGTGTGTGTGTGTGTGTGTGTGTGTGTGTGTGTGTGTGTGTGTGTGCGTGCGTGTGTGTCTGAGCTCATGTTTTAGGCGCGTGCATTGTCGTGCTTACTTATTTGTCCCATTGGTCGTCTGAAGGAAGGCTGCCAGCCCGGCCCGCTTGACTACCGGTAAAAATGGTATAGATAACGACTTAACAGCTTAGCCAATATCCAGTTTAAAAATATTATACTATGGATTTCTGCGCACAGACGAAATGGAGACATCCTGCGGGGACCTTTCCCCGCAGCAGCAACAGCAACAGCATTAGCAGCATTAAAAGTTTACTGAGCCTTCCTACACCATCATCAAGGCTGGCAGGAGTCATGGTATGTTTGCACACTACTTTGCCTGGTGCAACACTTGTGGTGACGAATGAAGTCTGCATCTTAACTGCTGCTGATGTGCATGTGTTGTGGTGCGTGTGTGTTGTAGACCAGCAGGAGCCAAGCCCCCCCCCCCTCCTTCGCTCACCACCTGCCTATTTATATCAGCAGCCCATCCCCCAGCTTCAGCAGTAGCAGTAGCAGTAGACATGGCAGTTGCGTCTCAAGTAGCAGCAGGCCTAATATGCAAGCCTCAGCCTCTTCTCCTTCTTTTAGTGCTGGCGGAGGGGGCAGCGGTGATGCTAGCGACACCCCGAGCCAAGATCAGCCACAGCAACTGGGGCAACAAATAAGCGGTTTCATCCAGGCATTTTGGAAGTTTGTACGGCCACACACCATCAGAGGAACGGTGGGTTCCTTGTGCACTTCTGCGTTAAGATTTGTGCATACAGAGATGTACCTGCACTTCCGCAAAGCATATACACACACACACACACACACACACACACACACTCACACACACACACTTTCATAAACTCCACAAGTGTGTAATGCAGGAGCAGAGCGCCTACTGTGTTGGCGTTCCACCCATCTTGTTATCTTCCGAAGGTTGTCGCCTCATTTAAAGGCAATTCCATCTTTTCTTGAAACAGATGACCTGCATCTTAAGAAACACTTTTTTTTTCCTTGGGCAGATGCTGGGCACTACTGCATTGACGACGCGAGCGCTGCTTGAGAACCCTGCCCTTATTGACTGGAGCCTACTGCCCAAAGCCTTAATGGGCCTACTGGCACTTTTGTGCGGCAACGGGTGGGTGGGTTGGTCGTTTTATAACTATGTAAAGCATGCTTTCTTCTATTTGTAATGACCGCTTCAATGCATTGATAGTAGACCGCATCAGTACATTGATACCAGCGAGGGGTTTCCCTCTGCTTGTGGCTTCCTTTAAATTATATATGTTTGCCAATTTGTTTGCATGTCTTTTCTTTTCTGTGCAGCTTCATCGTTGGTATTAACCAGATCTACGACGTGGACATTGATATAGTAAACAAGCCCTTCCTCCCTGTTGCTGCTGGTGCGTGTCGCTGCAAATGATACGCATATGTCCTAGACATATTCGCATTATATAGGCTAGTTTGCTATGTTTTTATAATGCTCTTACTTACCCGGAAATATGTCAATTGTTCTGTGCTTTCAACTGCCTTGTCTGCCTTATCCTTGTTTTTTTCATGCGAGATTGAAATAATGACAACTGAAAATGGAAGCAGTAATGCATGACGTAAAAAGTGTGGAATAGCAGCAACACTTGAGCTAGCTGGGGCATTGGGCAACGGTCCCACTCCCTGTCTCTGCTATGCCCTCACTCAGGTGAGCTCTCCCCTGGTCTTGCGTGGGCCCTATGCCTTGGGCTGGCTTCTCTTGGCGTCGTCATTGTAGCGCAGAATTTTGGACCGCTCATATCTGCGCTGTACAGTTTTGGGCTGCTGCTAGGGACGCTGTACAGTGTACCACCATTCAGGTGTGCTGCTTGACCTCTTTTCCTGGCAAGTAACGCAACTTGCTTAGCCAATCCCTTTACTTGGCTGCATTGCACTTTCTGACATTCTAAGCAGACTGGCGCTTATGGTGGACTATAAGCAGATAGTCCAAGCAAAGGAATTACCCAGTTGCGAAGATCAAATTTGCAATCCGCGCTCTGCATTTCCCGTCTTTGAGTTGTCGCAAGTGAACTCTACATCGTGCATTTACCTATAAAATCACTCACAGGCCTTTGCAATGCAAGCAAAGGTGCTAAAGTCGTGTCAGGCAGCAATAGTTATGGCATTACATACAGATTGTTTTTGTTTGCAGTGTTGTTGTGAAGGCAACAGTTTTGGGCCTTCCTGGAGCCCAACTAAATAAGAGCATTTTCCATTCTGCAACAGGGAACTTCATCCTGTGCAGGCGCTGCACTTATGAAGGGCCAATTCAGGGCTAACCGGAGAAAATCCAGGTTCCAATTGAACCTGGCTCCGGAACGCCCACGTTAAATTAAAATTTTATATCTGGGCTGCCCGGAGAAAAACGTGATATCGACAGAGGGAGGCCTCGGGTGGGGAGGAGACGCAGCGGAGGCCTCCCCTTGTGCCCAAGCAAGGAGCCTAAGAGCAGCAGCAGGGGAGTAGCAGGAATAGCAGGTCCCATAGCAAGCTGTTACTGGGCACCTAGAGACATGTGGCTGGCATGTGCCCTGTGTGGGACTTATGTATCCTAAGGCATCACCGGGCACTGAATGGGCATGTGCATGCCTGCGCAACATGGATGGTACCCTCCACTGCCTGCATGCGCGTGTACGTGCGTGTGCTTGCATGGTGTAATGCACTATGCGTACACGGCTGCACATACTCGTGTGTATGTGCATGTGTGTTTGCTTGATGGTGCTTACGTTCTGTTGCATGTGCGCGCATGTGTGTGGACGTGTGGACTTGCACATATTGTACGTGCAATGTGCGTGTCTGCACCATGCGTACACGGCCGCACATGCTTGTGTGTGTGGATGTGTGTGTGTGTGGCTGTGTGTGTGGTGTGGGTGTGGGTGTGGGTGTGGGTGTGGGTGTGGGTGTGGGTGTGGGTGTGGGTGTGGGTGTGGGTGTGGGTGTGGGTGGGTGGGTGTGGGTGGGTGTAAGTGTGCGTGCGTGCGTGCGTGCGTGCTCATGGAACATGGATGATGTTTAAATTGTGCATTTGCGTGCATGGCATTAAGCACAAGTTTAATTAAGCCTGGTTTGTGCCTGCAATGTGCATGTGCAAGCAGACGCACGGCTGCGTGTATGTCAGTGGGCTGCAAGCGCTTTAAAAAGGGGGAAATTGTTAAAAATGTGTGTGTGTGAAACTGCCTGTGGGGCATGTGCATGCGCACATGGATGCACGCATGTGCGTCGGTTCTGTGCTTGTTGTTCGCGCGCATTAATTGACGTTGCTGTGACTGCTTCCTGAATGCTCAAAAGCCTGGGCTGCGCCAGCAAAAATTTACCCTTACTTACCCGCACACTTTGTGAAGGATTTTGCGGCTACGCTCAGGAGAGTATTGGATCAAAAATTTTGACGTCACGTGTCAATAAAATACATATTCGGAATCCTGACGTCGAGAGCTATCAATTGGTATATAAATGTTTCGATTCTGAGGGGGTCAGGGGAGGGGGGGGGGTCCAGGGGGGGTCTGAGAATTGGGGGGGGGCTCCAGAATTTTACTGGACCACTTTTACGAAATATTAATATATTTTTGGAATCCTGAGCTCAAGCCCAGTCGATTGGCATTTTCGTTGGATGATTTGAATAACGGGGGGGGTCCGGGTGCCTGGTCATAGAAATGCATGGAATGTCCCCAAGTAGGGCGCAGGGCGCGTTTAGGCAAATTACCAGCAATTGATTCCAAACTTGCATTTTACGCAATGCATTATGCATAAGTTGCATGATTGAAGTAAACAAGTGCTTTGGCAAAGGTTTTGGCTGGATTTGTGCACTTAACAGGTGGTCAGTGCAAGAGCATGTGCAAACCAGTTTTTGCCCTACAGCTCGTCAGGTATTGCATAATTTGGCATGATAACTGTGTAGGCAGATAGCTGCTTGAATTCTGAGCAGGGTGACACCCTTTTCATTATTGTGGGGAATCAGGAAGGGGGGTTGGGGGGGGGGAGGTCATTTTGGGCCGGAGGCCCAAAATTTATGCGTGACTGTCATGATTTTATTTTTTGTACCCTCCTGCTTGCACATTTTTTCACTTTGGGGGAAACCAGCTGAGGGCGTCCCGCACAGAGAAAAATTTGACTAAATTTCCCTGTTCTATAAGGAGCCTCAATTACTCTTAACACCATCCTTTTAGGCACGGGTGGACCCATCTCATGCTCGTCTGCTGAAGCCTTTCAAGGACTCGGGTCTATTCTCAGAGAGTTCAGAAATTGCTTCGATGATCCGTGTAATTTCAATCAATTTTACTGCTAACCTTGTCTATACCAGATGTGCTTTTTCCTGTAATCTTTCCAAATCTCATAAGGAGACGGTTACATGTCATGCTCCCAGCCCTCCTCGGATCCCCATTGATTCTTTATTTTCTGTGGTGGAGGAGCTTACCGTACTAAACCTTAAACTCTAAACCTGATACGAAAATGGCTCCCCCTTTTCCTTGGTTATGGCAATCCTCATTATCAATGTCGTTTTTCCCACGTTTCCCACAGTTCACATGTTTTGCGCAAAAAGCAATTATCTGGCAAATTAGCGCCAAACCTATTTCCCCTCAAACTTTGTTGTGTTGCAAATGCTGACCCGCAAGAGTGAATTTAGGCATAGGCGCGCCCACACACCCCATTATGCGGTTTTATAGCCTCCCACAGTCAAGCCCAATCCCTTGTGGGAGGAAGGGAGGATAGGGTCTGTGTGTGAGGAGGGCCACCCCTGTGCCACAAACACGGCCCCCCTCCTGCGGAATATAATTAACGGCCTAATAACAAGTTTTTCAGGTTGACAGGTTTTTGGTAAAATCGATTGCCCTCAACATTGAAGATGAGAGTTGCCATAATGTGGGGAGTGGTGTCCTTTGCCTGTGAAGTTTTTCTTTTAGTATTTGCACATTGAGGTAGGAAATTGAGGTAGGAGAAATTGAGGTGCTTATTGTCGTATCCCAACTGACTGGGCAATTGTGTTTCAGGATTTACACCATGTGTTGATTGCAAATGTAAAATCAGTTGTCTACGTCTGACATACCGGTCTAGGCATTTGGAGGCTATATGTATCGTTACAGCAATAGCATAGCATAGCATGCCTTGTGTCGACAGTCTGTTTGTTTGGTATGTCAAAGCCATGTGAGTGGTGTAGATGACGCAAACAGTAGCTGGACAAGCTTGTTCCTAGTCACAACAGGTCCTCTACACAGCCTGCAAGACACGTGTTGACTTTGCCTTCCTATCTATTATTTGCATTTATTGCACAGTGTTTCTAGCGAGTGTGAGCAGCTCAAAGTGGCATATGTTGCTCTAATTTTATGTTTGATTTGCATTTCATGTTCCAGCGCTCATGCCAACACACAAAGCGCTTGCAGTGCATCCTACTTCTTTTCCTGCCTGCTGTTTCTACCTCCAGGCTGAAACGCTCAGCTGTGGCCGCATTTCTCATCATCGCCACTGTGCGGGGTTTTTTGCTCAACTTCGGTGTGTACTACTCAACGCGTGCGGCACTTGGTGCTGGATTTGTCTGGAGCCCTGCCATCACGTGCGTGGTATTGTGCAGATAGAGAGCATATAATAACTAGCAAAAAGGAACTTCCTCCTTGTTTAAGTACATTTTATGAGGCATGTCTTTCTTCAATATAATTCAACTTGTGCTGTACATTATCATGTTGCCTACCCACATCATCCTCATAAATTGGCAGAAAATGGAAGAAGGTGATGCTCAAATAAACAACGCGTTCTCCTTGCACTACAGGTTTATCACCACCTTTGTGACATTGTTTGCTGTGGTCATAGCCATTGCCAAGGATCTGCCTGATGTAGAGGGCGACCAGAAAAACGGCATTGAGACGTTTGCCACCCGATTGGGGGTGCGCAACACGTCCCTGGCAGGTATGTCGTCATCTATGCCCTGGTTACCTTTGTCCCTGGGAGGGGGGGAGGGGGAGTGAATTGGTGCTGGAAAGGATAGGAAAGGAACCTGACGTGACAAGCTGTCTTTTGCACTCTAATACTGGTCATGCATGAACTCGACCACTGCTTAAGGCATCACAAAATTTAAGCTGCAGGCAATTCCGTCCTTGCTGAAACTATCTTGCAACTCTCCAAATGTTGTAGTTTGTGTTACATAGCAATTTGTGGCAATATCACTTGAAGAAGCCAATTGAAGACAAGCAGTTTCAAGAAGTCATGTGCATCAAACCCCGTACATGGCTGCTGGACTCAAATGTGCCCCATTCTGATCACCAAGCTGACGTAATGCAAGTAAAATCCTGTTCAAGTTGTTTTGTCAAACATTGAAGACAACGTTTTGAAACGCAAGTCCCTTCTGCTGGGGGAGGATTGCTCATATAAAAGTCATGGATGTGTGCATGCATTACGCATTGCGCGTGTCCTGTTGTTGAGGTACATATCAGAACCTCAACACCTCTTTACTTTTGCTGAGGTACGAGTCAGTGCCTCCACAAAAAGGGAAGCCAAGGATACGCGGGCGGGGAGGTCGCGGGGTTGAATTATGTTGAGGGGACGGAAAAATATTGAAGCAGAATCGCCGCTTTTGCTACAAGGACGCGTCCGGAATGTGGCACCGGGGAGACGCGTGACCGTGGGGTAGAAGGGTATTCTTGGCCTCCCTTTTTTGTTTAGGTACATATCAGAGGACTTACACACCATTGGCAAGCAAACGCGTTAGCTTGACAGCCTTGTGCATCACGTCTATTATCTTCCCATCTCACATCTCCCCCTAACAACCTTTCTTGCCTACCTGCAGCTATCGGGATATTGTTAACCAACTACCTTGCTGCAATGGTCATGGCCTTGACTCCGTCCTTGGGTTTCCGGCCGCAAGTCATGTTCACTGGCCATGCACTTCTAGCAGCCTTTCTGCTCTACCAGGCGCGAAAATTGGAGCTTGCAGGGTGAGTGCATGTCTTTTGACTTTATTTAGAGGTCGCCCTCCAAAGCTATTAGGTTCTATGGCCTGCAAAATGTGGGGTTTGTTTTGTATTGCGGGAAAAAGAGACATGAGCAACGCTATTTGCAACATACACTCACAAACTGCAGCTTAAAAAGACAAAAATGGCTTGACATAAGAAGTGACGGCAACAAGATGTCAGCTTTGTGGATGTGCAAGAATTGGGGACGGGGAGATGTGTTTGCGCCTCTTATTCCTAATCTTGCTTGAGGGCACTGGTGCTAAATGTCAGCAAGAGTTCATTCACAGGCAAGCAGCAACCTTACAGAGTGCACACTCTTTATTTGTGAGGTAGTCGGAGGCAGTGGGTCGAAAGATATTGACACATGATGGAAGCTTCGATGTTTTTGATGCTACTGTCAATCACAGATTTCCCTCAACACTTTCCACTTGAGCATACAACTATGCACAGCACAAGATAGTTAAGCACCGCAAAAAGTGACTTACAAAGAAGCTAACAGCTTTTGCTCAGTTCTCAGGAGTGAAGTGCACTCTCCTACTTCACATATTATTACCGCTACATAGCAGTTGCTAGTAGCCTCCACACAAGGTTTGCTCAAGAATTCCTAAAATTAAATTTGTTCCTAGAGGGAAAAGATGAATAATGTTTTTGCAGGACGATGCTACAAAATGCACCATCTATCCCTAAATTTGGTTTCTCAACCGCTGGGTAACAAGCCCAGGACTATCATTTAATGTGCCAGACTGTGATGTGCAGTACATTAAATTGTGTACCTCACCTCTCAAGAGAGAAAACGGAAAGATGTCCGGCACGTTCATTTATGCTGTGTGCATGTATTTGCAGCATATATAGATTTGTTACCCTCATCTTCCCAATCCTCAACTGCACAATTAAACGCATCGTGCATAATTTGGGCTCTGCATAAATATTGGTTTAGAACCAGGCATTTAGGCAGGAAAACAAACTAATCTTAACATGTGGGAAGCTCTGCCTGATGTTGTGTAATGCTCAACCATCCTACTTTTTAGCTTTGATTATAAGATTGACGTACATCCATGGATCCACCGCCCCCCTAAAAAAAAATCACCTGCCCCCCCAGAAAATAAATAATTTACAGTTTTGCACTGCAACCGCCTCCCCTTGCTGGAACTTCCCGATGGGTGCAACTGTGCAGGAGGGGATGGGGCTGAGGTTGGGGCTGGGGGTGCAGGGGCAGGCGGAGCTGGGTCTGGGGGGTCAGGGAATGCTGGGAAGGTGAGTGCGGGAATTCCTGACCACTCATCATAAGGCGTCCTGACCTCTCATGGTCAAAAAATTTAATATTCACTACCGTTCCACAGCCGCCCCCTTAAGAAGTACAAGAAATACATACATATTTCAACCACCGCCCCGTCACCGCCCTCAACCAAAAACAGTAATAAGGGGGTGGTGGTGGACTTTTAGATCGGTTCAACTGTCTTTGTACAAGCGCTTTCAAAATCGTTAGTAGGTGATTTAGATAACAACCATCCTTCTTGGATTCTTCCATATTATGCATAAGTTCCATGCATTGAAATTGTGCTGCTTGCTAGGAAGATGATGAAGTTACTTACTTTTCTGATTGCAGGTACACACGCAACGCAATTCTTGCATTTTACCAGCAAATATGGACCCTCTTCTACCTAGAGTACTCCATGTTTCCATTTATCTAAGGCCAGCCTTTTTTCAACGGGGATATTATTGCACATAAAAGTACTTAACTACAGCTCGAATTCTTCAATTAATCAACAGACAAATAGGAGGCTGGATGTTTTGCAGCCATCTTGTTGAATGCTGTCATTTATTGGCTCCATTAAATGTAGGAGGGGTCAAAAACCAAAAAAGGTGAAAAAACCACTGCCTATAAAACACACTGCAAGACAACCACGGGAGGATATCTATCTAAACAAAGAATCCTTAGGGAATGATGATGAACTGACTAATCAAACTTTTGAAAGAGGAACGAAAGAGCTAGCAGCTGGCCCGTTGGCACCCATACCTGCTAATAGGAGAGCAAGTCTGAAGTCGAGAGGCACAGGAGCAGCAAGAAGGGACAAGTAGGGGGAAGCATCGCAAGCGATGCTGAAAAGTTGGCGAAGCCTTTTGCGCTGTGAACTGGCAACTTGTGTGTGCTTTGTGCGCGCTTATA
>Ga0307963_1001675_pt1 | contig 17152 bp, 16 predicted proteins | sample OrgLakmetagen594_FD_201829 | JGI IMG/M metagenome (GOLD analysis project Ga0307963, IMG submission 201829) | Saline water microbial communities from Organic Lake, Antarctica - #594 | ecosystem: Environmental > Aquatic > Non-marine Saline and Alkaline > Saline | place: Antarctica: Organic Lake...
CGAGGGTGTATCATCAATACAGCTTATACAAGGGTGTATCATCAATACAGCTTATACGAGGGTGTATCATCAACACAGCTTATACGAGGGTGTATCATCAATACAGCTTATACGAGGGTGTATCGTCAATACAGCTTATACGAGGGTGTATCATCTATACAGCTTATACGAGGGTGTATCATCAACACAGCTTTCAGCTCACCTTGCTGACCTCAGCTACCTTGCTGTGGACGTGCCAGGTGCTTCAGGCCATGCTCGATGATGGCAGCAATGGCAACAGCATAAGCAGCAGCGGTACTCTGCAGGACCCTGAGGTGTGGGCAGTTGCATTCATTGTTCTGCTGTGTGTGCGCGTCTCTGTGTGTGCGCGTGTGTCTCTGTGTGTGTGCATGTGTCTGTGTTTTTATATGTGTATGCACACATGCACACGTGTGTGTAATAATGGGAAGTGTGAATGTGTTGTGTGCACGTACATGCGTGCGTGCTTGTGTGCCTGTCTTGTACTTAAATGGATATCCTCACCTCTCTTGCACACTGCTCAAGCCATCGTGCACCGTGACCAACCCTCATGTGCGCCTTCATGCGCCGTGCCCAGTCAAACGGTTTCACTTTGTTTCATGTCAAGTGTTTGCTCATGTCCTTGCAGGGAGTGGGCAAATGGCAGCTTTTACCCTTTTTCACCACCATTGTGCACGTACCTGTCACCATTGTTGCACGTACCTGTCACCAGTGTGCACGTACCTGTCACCAGTGTGCACGTATCTGTCACCAGTGTGCACGTAGTTGTCACCATTGTTGCACGTACCTGTCACCAGTGTGCACGTACCTGTCACCATTGTGCACGTACCTGTCACCAGTGTGCACGTACCTGTCACCAGTGTGCTCGTACCTGTCACCAGTGTGCACGTACCTGTCACCATTGTGCACGTACCTTTCACCATTGTTGCGCATACCTGTCACCATTGTGCACGTACCTGTCACCAGTGTGCACGTACCTGTCACCAGTGTGCACGTACCTGTCACCAGTGTGCACGTACCTGTCACCATTGTTGCACGTACCTGTCACCAGTGTTGCACGTACCTGTCACCAGTGTGCACGTACCTATTTGTGCAGGGCATAGCAGAGCAGCTGTGGGCAGCAGGGGGGGCCCCTCCTAGCCCTATGTGGGCTCCAACCGGTCAGAGCAACAGGCACCAACCGGGACACCAACAGCAGCAGTACCAACAGCAGCAACCCCAGCAGCACCCAATGCAGCAGCAACAATGTCAACCACAACAGCAACACCGGCAACCACAACAGCAGCAGCAGCAGCAGCCTCGCAGCAACGGTGGCAGTGAGGACAGCAGCATCTACGAAGATGGAGGTGGTGTGGGCATGGAGGACAGGGCCATGCGTGGTGCAGGTGGTGGGCGGAAGCCTAGATCTCGCACGTGAGTAATGGTATTGGGGGAATGTTACTAAAGGGAAAGAGAGAGGGGTGTATACATGTATGCATATATGCACTGTGTGGCAATGACATGACACGACCTCATCTCTCAACCTGCATGTTCAGGACTTCTCACGCTGGGTCTCTGAAGCACACACTCTCTGTACAGAGCTCTGCCCGTCAGTCGTTTAGTGGATGGATGCCGACGCCCCCTCCTGCCGGTGCTGGAAAGGTGAGATCCGGTCCATGTGTATTCTTTGTATGTGTGCCAGTGCACAGAGAGGTCGAAGCCCAAGGTGAGATCTGACCGTGTGTGCTTTTTCCATCGTGCCAGTAAACAAAGGAGGAAGTAAGTTTGGTCAGCTTGCCGATGTAATTTGTACAACCAGTAGTTTGTGCGAATGTTTTGCTGGCTCGGCAGGAGTAAGACAGTCTTAAGGTTTTGTTATCTCAGCAAAACGTATGACAGCAGACCTGTTTGGCGTGGTGTAGGGTCCTGAGAACTGGAGGCTGGCAAGCGGCGGTAGCCATCAGCATTAAAATTTGCAAACATTATGTCTCAACCCTGTTTTGTTGAGGCAAAATGTGGTGGCGTGGATTCAGAACCTGTTGAGTGCGCGCTGCAAAGCAGGAAGAGCTGGCAACGTCGCACAAACACCACACACACACACACATGCACGCATACACACATGCATACACAGGCTATGATCCCATCCGGGACAGAAAATGATACAAATGGCGCGCTAGCACTTGCACGCACTGCGCTGCAGCAAAGCAATGCCCAAGGCAACCTTGTTCCCAACCACTTAGTCGGACACGAGGAATTGGCTGTGCCTGGTGCGTGAAGTGCTTGCGCTTTTTAGTTCCTTGAACGTAGGCCATAGCAATTTGTCTTTAAAATATCCCCCTCAGTGGACAGATTGGCAGTTACTTTGTCCAGCAGACTCTGTCTGTCAGCAACGTGGCAGCATGCATAACTTCATTGCCGGGCACTGGCTCATCTTGAATATGCATCACAGTGTTGTGTGTCTTATGTTTGTGCAACAGCCGCAGAGAAAGTGACGCACAATGAGCCAAGTCTACAGTCTGAGTTTGACAGCGACACTCCAAAGTGGCCTCACTCGCTGCTACAGGTGTGAGGAGTGGCATCAGTGATTCTTTTCTGTTTCATACGCGCAAGTGTTTCTGCTTGCTGTTATTTTTGCTTGCCAGCACGGTTTGCTGCATGTGAAGCATTTATGTCACGTACCTTCAAGACAAGACTCAGGTTTGTTCAATTCGTATCTTAGGGATCAAGGGTTTGTGAAAGTTCCAAAACCCTCAAACTGTTCGAGTAGTTCGGTGTGCAGTTTTGAAAATGGAGGATTTTGCTGCTTTCCGTGGTATACTCGTCCAAAACACAGAATATTGTCTTGAAGATACATAACGTATTAACATTAATGAGTGCACAAAAACCCAGAAGGTTTGACGGCCATCTAAGGCATTTTCCTGCTTTTTGGGCTGCAATTTGGACCCAAAACTTCGTAAATAGGGCTTAAGTCCAACAAACCTTAAATTTCATGCGTTTGGCCTTTTTAGGGTTTATCAAAATGCATGAAAGTTTGCGAACCCAAACTTTCGACCTAACCCCGAACTGAACAACCCTACTGTCTGCATACCAAACTAAAAAATATGCAAGTGTGTTTATTGCAAGTACAATAAATTGATAAGTAACAAAGCACGCAGGAACACGCATGCATTACACCCACTTGCTCCACACTTGCAACACACACATCCTCATGCACAAACACACGCACATAGCGTACACAGCATACACACGCAGCACACATATGCACACACTTACACAGGAGCGACGACAGAAGGTGGCAGCCGAAAAGGAGCGTGCAGCAAAAGCTGAGGCTATCCGAAGGCGTGCCCCAAGTGCGCCCCACAAACGCACGCCCTCTGGACAGGCAGTGGCTCGTCCGCTCCCGCGCCCTAACCAGCCCGTGCAACCTTCCAGGTAGGAGGCTGCTGTAACACGGCGTGTCATACTTTTTGCTTTGCATCTCAGCAATCACCCTTGAGGCTTTCCAGGTGAGAGGTGAGAGAATGCTCTTTGTTAATATTCTGCAGCGATACATCTCACAGGTTGAGGCGTATTGTGTTGCTTTGCATCTCAGCAATCACATCAGCTCATTGAATAATTAAGAAACGCACAGCATAAACATGCTCCCACTGCAATGCACAGATCCGCACGAGACGCAGGCCCTGGTGCCGCAGGAGACTATTACCATGACACGCGTGGTGGGAAGATCACAATGTCTGGGCCCTCTGCGATGCAAGCCTGGCGCGGCGCCAGTGCGAGCGCAACTGCAGCTGCTAACGCTACAAACGAGGGCAACAACAGACCTCACACTCCACAGCACCATGCTGCAAGGTCGAGCGTGCCCCCTCATGGGCAGGCTGGTGCGTGAGTGTATGCGTGTGTATGCCTTCCTAGGGGACAGGAATGCAGGAGCGTCAGCGCGCGCTGTGTATGCGTATGTTTGTGTGTGTGCGTGTATGTGTGTGTGAGTTGGACGGGGGATGGAGGGAGGGGGGGCAGCATGGATGTGCAATTGGAATAGCATGGAAGGAAAAAAGAGTGAGGAAGTGCTAACCCCCATCAACCTTGTAAGCCTGCCTCTCAACATGATGTTTGCTCCTATATTTTTGAACTGCAGCCACAAATGTATATGCACACACACACACGCACACACACACACTCATGCCCTCACATGCACTCCATAGGCCGTGCCCCTTCACCACAGCACAAGCCCCCCTCAACTCAGCGCCAGCAGCAGCAACTGCGCATCCAAGGGTCTCCCTCACGTGGCAGCAGCTCTGCTGCCCCTTCTTCTTCCGCTCGTGGGCCGGGGCAAATGCAGCTGCATGCAGTAGGGGGCGGTGGCAGTATTTTGGATGGAGTGGAGGGCGGAGGTCAGCAGCAGCAGGTGGGTAATCGGTGAATGTTTGTTGGGTGGGTGGGGGGAGCGTACGTGTCTTGCTTGTGAGTTTGCAAAGTGGATGGCAGTATTTGGTGTTATATGAAGAGGGACACTGTTGTGTCAATGGCGGTCCTCTCCTCCAAACCTTTCTTTTTTTGTACACGTTATCTCGGTGAGCGTACAGTACCCCCTCCTCCCCAGATTTGTTGAGAACGAGCACGTCAATTGCTGTCCTTATTGTCCTCAATAAATTTTCCTCACATAAAGTACAGCATAAAGGTTTCGCTGCCGTGCTCCAGCAAAAAAATAAAGAGGGACACATGCCTACCGTCCTTGCTCTTCTCAACTCGTTTTCTGTCGTACACAGGTCGTGCTGCCACGCTCCCCTAAGAAAAATGAGATGGGGAAGGGCGTTGGTCAATGGCTGTCTTGACTCTCCTTGCACTTTTTCCTCTCTTGCAATACACAGGTTGTGCTGCTGCGTCCCCCCAAAACGGATTGAGATAGCAAAGGGCGCACAATTATGGCTGTCGTGACTTTCCTTGATGCCTTACCTTCACTATCACTGCAGGTTGTGCTGCTGCGCCCCCCCAAGTGGATAGAGAGGGACACTCGGCAATGGCTTTCCTCCCTTTCTCTGGACCTCCTGCCTGATGAGGAGGCTGCTTCCATGTTGGAAAACCCATTAAGGTCGGTACGATACATTGAGGATAGCATACTCACGACTGTCAAGTGCACCCATTAGGTATAGGATGCTCATAACCTGAGCCTCAGGCTGAGCTAGGTGTGATATAAACTGAGGATACCCATTGTAGAATATACCATGCTAAATGCAGGGTATCTTAACCGTCGACCTATTCAGTCGACTGGCCTTACGATGGGTTGTTGCAGAAATCAGGGGAACAAGCTTGTGCATCATGCAGAAGAAGCAGCTGGAACCTGGCTGCATGTCCATTTGATGTGTTGTTAAAAAAAGTCCCTGTCATTCCTTTAGCGTACCTACATACCAACCAACCATGGTTGAATGGCTGGCTACAGTGGCTTGTGAGTAGTTTGGCTTCAGTGGCTTGTGAGTGGTTTGGCTACAGTGGCTTGTGAGTAGTTTGGCTACAGTGGCTTGTGAGTAGTTTGGCTTCAGTGGCTTGTGAGTAGTTTGGCTACAGTGGCTTGTGAGTAATTTGGCTTCAGTGGCTTGTGAGTAGTTTGGCTACAGTGGCTTGTGAGTAGTTTGGCTACAGTGGCTTATGAGTAGTTTGGCTACAGTGGCTTGTGAGTAGTTTGGCTACAGTGGCTTGTGAGTAGTTTGGCTACAGTGGCTTGTGAGCAGTTTGGCTTCAGTGGCTTGTGAGTAGTTTGGCTTCAGTGGCTTGTGAGTGGTTTACAGTGGCTTGTGAGTGGTTTGGCTACAGTGGCTTGTGAGTGGTTTAGTGGCTTCAGTGGCTTGTGAAGCTGAGGGATAATATGAGTAGGTGGTGTCCACTGCCTGTTCATCAAGAAAGGGGGGAGGAGGTCAAAGATCATTAGTTGCCTGTGCTGGAACATGACGCTCTAAATTACATTAACAACATGTGTATTCCCCAAGTTGTCACAATTTGGTGCTAACCAAGGTCGGAAGCAAAGGAATCCTCCTGAAAACTTTCCAACCTTACAGCCAGCCACTTCAGCAGCCTGTAACAAGACGCGTTGTGTCGTTTGTCAATGCCACAGAATGCCACAGAAAGAAGAGTGGCGTGTGATACTGTGTCTTGTGTGCGTGTGCGTGTCATGATATGCTTGTTGCATCTACCCGTCTGTTGGGTCGGCTAAAGCTGCAGGAGGCCACAATGATGTTGATCAACGTATTATGGCACCGAAAGGTCCTCGCTCATGAGTTTGTGGCTCGTTCAATGCCTTTAAGTCACAGCACAGAAAAGCGGTGACGAGGCAGCTATTGCAACTGGCCCCCCTCTTTTAGACACCAACCTGCATTCATTATTATTTACTCACATTTCTCCTGCGCAATATGCAAACGCACACACAAACACACACCTGTGCTCACAGGAACGGTGTGCTGGACACACACACACTCACGCACACACACGCACACACACAAACACACACACCTGTGCTCAGGGGAACGGTGTGCTGGGCACACACACGCACACACACACGCACACAAACACACACACCTGTGTTCACAGGAACGGTGTGCTGCTGTGTGACGTGGCAGCTGCTGTGACTGGCACCCCACTTCCAGGCGCTACCTCAGAGCCGCGTGACCACCAAGCAGCGAAAGGCAATATTCTGCTGGCCCTCGACCACCTAGGGTTGCTGGACCTGTTCGACGACTCACAGCTGGTGCGCACGCAGAACTGAAACGCTCCTTCACGGCTCATCTGTCCAAGTTGATGTTCAACTAGTAGTGTTAGACTAGTAGAAGTGCTCGTCTGTTGTGGCCCACACGTGTGCACTCGCTTGACCTCCTCCCAGCTATGTGCTCTTGACGTATTTTCCACGGCCTCAGTGTCCACGCCATACTGCAAATTACTCTCATACGAGCCACTTCACACGCATTTTTAATGCACAAATACTTGATCCCGTCCCAACTGTGTGCTCTTGACAACTTACCCAGCGTCTCAGTGTCCAATCCAGACTGCAAAATACTTTGATGATTACTATCTTTGAGGTACTTAACATTACACACACATACACATACACATACACATACACACATACTTTACACGCGCTTGAATGCACGTCCACTTGACCCCCTCCCGGCTCCGTGCTCTTGGCACGTACTCAATTATTTCAGTATCCAAACCTCTATCAATCTAGGAGCCAAACGGAATAACAGCATTTGCCACTACCGCCACCACATGCTTGTGTTGACCATGCTACCTAGGGCATTTTTTGCAGGGTTGCTCAGTTCGACTTTTTGGCCACGTGGCTCGAATAAGATGTGCGAAAGCTTGCAAACTTTTAAAACGGCACGACCCCAAACTGATCAACCCTGCTTTTTGGTTATCTGCACAGGAGAAGATGACGGCAGTCTCCCCTGAAAAGGCCAAGGTGCGACGCACAAGATATAGGCTCTGATTGATTTGGTGTTAAGGACTCCGTTTTGACACAAGGTGTTCAGGCCAAGGCACAGACCCCACCTCCTCTTGCTCTTGCTTAAGCTCAATGCTGAGTTACAGAGCAGCGCCAAAAGACAAACGCGTGACTGATGTGGTTTTTTTTAGGACAAGTATGGGCCAATAAAGAATATTGAGCGAGAGCCTCCCTGTTTGAAGAGTCATACAGCTATTAGCCCTTGTTCCAGTCTTGGCTGATTCATACTGACAAGGCCTTCAAGCTAATGGCATGGTTGGTACCGTAGAGAAGGTACGCGTACCGCAAACGTGTTTGACCCCCTCGCAGAGTGTCGGGAGCATATGAATAATTAAGTTACAAGGGCCTTGCAAAGCTCACATTGGGGTTAATAGTTAGATTTAAGCATAAATGGGGACAGGCCGGGAAAGCCTCCAAGCCTCCCCTCAAGGCCCCCAAGGTGGACAAACAGCTTGGGAGGCTGGCCCTCTCTCGGGGAGGAAGGACACCAAGAGGAAAGGCGCCTTCAATCCCTTCACAAGCGCACGCACGCACACGTACCCGCATGCACACACACACACTAGAACGATCATGCACACACGTACACGCACACATGTACGTGCACGCACAAGTACACAACGCACGCACACATGTACGTACGTACACAACCGTATACACACGCATGCACACACACACACCTGTACGTGCACACACACATGCACACGCACAGACGCACACGCGCGTGCACATGCAGCTCAGAGGGCCAAAGGCCCTCGCGTAGGCCGCATTGTGTAACATAGTTAGATTGTGTGCCCCCCCTCGCATAGGCTCGCATTGGGGTTTATTAATTGGTTTTCTCAAACCTCGCATTGGTCACAAGTCTCTATGGTATGCACGCTTGTAGGCCTTAATCAAGAGCAAGCACGTCAATGCTTACGCGCGTGGGTATGCTCTCAAGCTCAAGGAGCAGCAGCTCAAGGTCGGACTTTCCCTCATGGTCGAAGTGGAGAAGGTCCTTCAGGTGAGAGAGTACGTACCTGTATGTTTGTGCGTACGTGTGCTTTTGTGTGTGCCTGTATACTTGCGTGCCTGTGCTACCTCTTGCACGATACTGTAGCACAATATGCGGCGCCACTATGCCCAACGCACAAGCACACAGACCCACACAGACTCAGCCTTGCCATGCCGTTAATGGTATTGTACAGACTTACATGTATGCACACACATGCACACACTCGCACACACGTACGTACGTACACATACACACACATAAACACAGGGCAATCAGGATGCCACGTGGGGTCTGCTGAACCACTTGCGCCACATTTGCACCGGACAGGCCCCCACGAGGACCCACAGCCGCAGTTCAAGCAGAAACTCCAGCCCCGCACGCCCCACTCCTGCTCAGGTGCTGTTGAGATCGTCATTCCTTTTCTGTGTGATGGAAGTGCCTTGTTATTTCATCGAAGTGTGGATCTGTGTTGTTGTGTCAAGGTGCTGCCAAATGCAAGAGGCTGTAGTGAGGCAGGCATGTGGTAGTTTGAGCTTAAAGCAGGCGTCTAACAACTTTTCTTAGGCCACTCTCTAGGCACATGCGATCATGCAGTCCATTCTATTGTATGTCCTATCACGTATTACACATTGCACATGCGTGATGAGTGCTTCTCGTGCCTTTTTTTTGTCTTCTTACCATCGCCCCTGCTCACTGATCCCAAGCGCACCACCATCCATTCATCTGCCTCTGGCCTCTCACTTTTGTCTCACTCCACATTCTTTCAATCCACACCCTCCCATCCGTAGCCCCTCACTCATCAACATATGATGTGACGGGCGCGTACCCTTCCTGTTGCGCCCCTTCCTGTTGACCACACTCAATTTCGACCACACCTCAATCATCACTGACCACACCTCAACAGCCTGTTGCGCCCCTTCCTCCTGTCCCTTGCGCCCCTTCCTGTTGACCACACCTCAATTTCGATCACACCTCAATTTCGACCACACCTCAATCACTGACCACACCTCAATGACCGTGCCCCTTCCTGTTGACCACACTCAATTTCGACCACACCTCAATCATCACTGACCACACCTCATTGACCGCGCCCCTTCCTGTTGACCACACCTCAATCTCCGATCCTACCTCTAAATTTTTCACGGCTTCCATACTTGTGAGCATCATTTTTTTTACACCTCAATCTTCAATCCTACCTCTTCCTGTTGACCACACCTCAATTTCGATTCCACCTCTTCCTTATTTTTTCACAGCTTCCATATATGTGAGCATCTCCTTTTAAGGGACAGCCTTAAGTCCCAGCATTCGCTCACCAAACCAACAACGCACGTAAAGCCATGGCACGAATTTAATAGATCCAAGACTTGCTGTGTCCTCTTTTCTGGGGCCACCCTCAAAGCTGTCCCAACCAATGTCCTAGCCATTTAAGCTTTGCAGAAACACTGCTTCGGAACTTGTATGCACCTTTCTCCTTTTCAGGGGCGCCCCCAGAGCCCCAAAGTTGGAGCTATACAATGTCCTGCAAGTTAAATCACTGCTTGAGCTGTTTGGTGTCCTGCACTTTTCAACTTATTGCCTGAGTACATGTTCGCACCTTTCTCCTTTGTTTCAGGGGCGCCCCCAGAGCCCCAGCAACCCTCGCCACAGCCGCTCCTCCTCTGCAGCCCGTGTCAGCACGGCGCAGCACAATGCCAACAGCACCGCACCCTCTAGCCCCGCCCCGGTGCAAGCCCTAGCACTACGTGGCCCAGGATCCTTTGCTTCTCCACAGGTGGGTGCGCGGTTCAGAGCCACTGCTTGCCTTTCAGGTTAGCATAAGACAGTGGCCCAGGATCCTTTGCTTCTCCATAGGTGGGTGCGCGGTTCAGAGCCACTGCTTGCCTCTCAGGCTAGCATAAGACAGTGGCCCAGGATCCTTTGCTTCTCCATAGGTGGGTGCACAGTATAGAGCCATTGCTTGCCTCTCAGCGAAGGGAAAGACGGTGGCCCCTCTACTCTTCTCTGCTCCACAACGGTCGGGCAGGTTTGAACCAGAAGCCCGTACCTCAAAAATGAGTGAAGTTACTCATCTCGTAACTAGCTTTGCCATTCTCCGTGCAGCATTTATGGATGGATTTGTGACACATTGGATGGATTTGTGACACAGCTCAAAACACATTCATATCTACACGCATTGAGGCAACTTACCCCTCAATTCTTCCCCTCAGCTCCCCTTGTCGTTCTATCCCTGTCGTCTCTTAACCACGAGTGCCGCCTCTTTCCCAGAGCCCCTGCATTTTCTGCTCACGCATCAAACCAAACCCATGACCTTGCAGAGACCCAGTTGCCCGGCTTCCCCCACATCACACGGTTGTGTGACGCCACCGCGTCTGACCGGTGGCAGCAGGCCTAGCAGCCCAGGTGCGACACGCTGCAGACACACACACAAGCACAAGCACAACCACATCCACATCCACCTGCGTGACATACAATGAAAAGCATACACACAAGCACATTCACATATCTCTGCGTGACATACGACATACAAGCACTCGTAAGCACAGTACACGTACATCCACGTGCACCAACACAGACATACACAAGCAAGCTAGCGCGCACACGTACATGTGCACGATTAGAAGGGAGCAGGCGTCCTATACTCACACGCATCCATGTACTCTCTCACGAAAGCAACACGCGCACGTCTGCCCTTGCTTGTACACAAATACGCAGCTCCCAGCAGACGCCCCAGTAGTCCTGGCACGAGCCACCGCGGGGTCAGTGTTCAAGGGCAATGGCCCACAAAGCCAAGTGGAGGCAGAGACGGGCAATGGACCTTGCCTGACGAAGAAGTGGGGCCTACCGTAATCATGGCATCGGGTGTGTGTGTCTCTGTGTCTACGTATTTGCCATATGAAGGAAGTCACTAAGTTTTTGGTATAACTACAATGTTTGGCCTGATTGTGCTTTCAAAGTCCAGAGATAACACGCATGTAATTGGTGCAGCTAAGTGGAGAAGGTGGCTTCAAATTGACACCTGCTTCACGTTCTCATAAATAAACGCACACACACAAGCCATTTGCAATTTCAATATGTGCTTGGTTGAACTCTTCATCATCATACATGCCAGACTAGAATGCCAAAGAGCCCTGTGTGCAGTAAGATCCATGTGTTGTGCACTATATGCACGTCCTAATCATCACTCACACGCACACGCAAAGGTGAGTGCACACTTACAGACACACATACTCACTCAAACGTGTGTCGTGACCACCATCAACAAACGTGTGTCGTGACCACCATCAACAAGCGTGAGTCATGACCATCAATACACGTGTGTCATGACCGCCATCAACAGGTGTGATACCATCCCAGTGTGTAATGGGACTGTGTGTCATGACCACCATCTATAAACGTGTGTCATGACCACCATCAACAGGTGTGGGACCATCCCAGTGTGTGATGGGACCCCGACCCGTGTCACCTGGGCGAAGGCAACAGATCTTGCTGGGTCTCGAGAAACGACAGCTGGAGGCGGAAAACAAGGCGCGCCAGGTGTGCTTCTTTGCATCGATTTGTTGTTTGTCTGTCCGTGTGGTTGGCCAGGGCGAAACATGTACACACACACACGCATATGACCGTACACTTATTTGGACGCTTCCCTACTGCATGGGCTGTCTGAACACCACATCTATACGGCTGTATATTTTTCATGTACCGTGCCTTTCTTACATCACCGCCCCTAATTAACGTTTTCTTGGGGGATGGTGGTACGTAGGTACCGTACACACATATGACGTATGACATATGACCATCACTCGATTGGACTTTTTCCTACTAAGTGTTCCCTACTGATTAGTAACTCTGTCTGAACACACACCTATGCGGCTATGGCCAGATCTACCTGTATGTTTATGTTTTATGTAGGGATGTTTATGTTTTATGTAGGGATGAAGGCAATCAGGGTCTACACACTGAGCTTTCACATCTGGCCTGGCCAGGCACTCGACTTGGTTGGAAGGGAAAGCAATCAGTAATTGCAGTCAGGTCATGGTGCGCAGAGGATCGTCTTGGCTGGGCACTTGAGGATCCATTTGGTTGGCAGGGGAAGCTGTCAGCGACACTTAGTCAAGTTCTAAAATAAAAGGACATGGATGTGCGCGTGCCGCCGAGGGGGTTGAGTGATCAGGGCTGCAGAAGTGGAGAGGCAAAAGACACCATGCACAGTGCTCTCTGGAGACAGCTTGTGATGAGAAGCTGCTCTGACGACTCGCATGCTCTTGTGCACCTACCTTCGTGCATCTGCATTCTCGCACCTGCAGGCGGCGGAGGAGGCAGCAGCCAGGGCTGCCGAGCAGGAGGAGAATCAAAAGCGTGCATGGGAGCTGGAGCAAATGAAACTGGAGGCCATTATGGGCCAGGCCGGAGGAGGGGAAGGCCAGGGACCCAGCCTTCTAGGGCTGCCTGGCACGTTCCAAGCACCAAGCAGGTATAACCTTGGGGTGTCCATGCCTGCAATTAGGGGTGGCCTCCGTTGGGGGCTGTCCAAAGGCAGAGAACGGGGAGGGGGAGGCTTTCTAGGGCATTGCATGCCTGAACTGCTTGGCATTTATAAAGTACCGGACAGGTGGGAACAAACATGCGGGCCGACTGCTGTTTTGTGGAGGCTTTCTACCTCGGCATTTCCCGAGCAGTTGACAGTGTGTGGGATGTGTATGTCAAGATGGATGGATGGATTTGAGGCCAACTGCCTGTGCACTGCAAGTTGTGCAAGGGATGTTTTTAGACGCTGCACACACACACACACATACACACAAACACACACACACACACTGTAGCCCCCGTGCTCCTCTCACGGCTTGGGAGCTGCTGAGTCGGCCCAACTACAAATGCCCCAAACTGCCTTACTCTTCCAACGAGGTGAGTGCTTGCTTGAAGCACTGCAGGTGTGCGTGGCTGTCATTGAAAATTCGTGCGTATATGTCGCTGAAGAGGGGCATGCAAAATGCAACCCTGTCTGTGCAACTTCATGCATGCCTTCCTTTGTTCTTTTTAGATACTTGGTTGTCCATTTCTATCGCTGTCTGCCATTTGTTTTGTCGCAAAAAGAAGGGGTCTTTGACTCTTACTTAATGAGGTCAACAAATACAAGTTGCTACACACTGGACGTGGCTGTGGGTCCCCCTCTACGACACATCTGACAAATTACATGCAGAGCACAATCTTTGACTGTGCCTTGCACACGCTTCATAGTGGCATACTTTGGTAGCTCTCCTGAAGGCTTCATTGCAACTTGAGTGCATCTCATGCCTTTTTGCGTGTTTGCAGATTGCAGCTCTGGAGGCGTCTGTCATTCGCTGGCTGGTGGAGATGGGGGCTCTCAACCGCAACGTGGCAGCTCAAGGATTCAACACGCTCCTGCCTGGTCTGGCAGACGGGCTGTTCCTGCCGTGGCTGGTGCAGCACATCACTGTGAGTGCGTGTGTGTGTGTGTGCACTTGTGTGAACGTGTGTTGGTGCAGCAAATCACTGTGAGTGTGTGTGTGTGTGTTTGTGTGTGCACTTGTGTGAACGTGCGTTGGTGCAGCAAATCACTGTGGGTGTGGGTTTGGGTGTGCGCGTGTACCTATGCAGGTGTTTGTAAGATGAGTGATTGCATGTGTACATGTGTGATTGTGTGTGTGTGCATTTTCCAAGATGTGTGGGGGCGTGTGCTTGTGTCGGTAAGTGTGTTTACCTGTGCAAGAAATGACACGTGGGTATTGTTTGCGTGCGTGTACTTATGCAAGTGTGTATGGGTCCACGTACGTCTGCAATTATTTGTGTGTGTATGCTGCTCCTGAGCACTTGAGATCTTCCTGCTGTGTAGTTGGTACAGCACAATGACGTAATAGGCAATGACGATTAGTATTATGAGCACGCGCAAGGAAAATTAAACACATTTCAGCGCACAAACAGCGCACAAACAGCTCATGCATATTCAACAACGGCACTCACAAACAAGCATGCATGCACACTTTTAAATATGTACGTGGTGCAGGGCTCAACACTTATGGGCGTCAATAAAAAGCCTGTGAATGAGGCAGCTCGCCACGCCAACATGCTCAAGGCCATAACGCACCTGCGAGGAGTGCCTCAGATGTCAAGGAGGTGTGCACATAATGCTCAATGTGTGTATGTGTCCACAATCGTGCGGTACATTGTTATTACCCATGTTCCGGCAGATTGAACTGCGAGAAAGAGTAAAAGAAGGTATGCACAAGGGGTGATGACACCACAGGCATGGAATAAGGAGGCAAGAAAGTTATGTCGTCAGACAACGCAATGCTCACTTCACCAGGAGATTCTGGATCTGCAACCCTGAAGAGTTATCTTTTGTGCGACCACAGATCATTAGACGTTCAGGACAGCCACTCTCTGAGCATTGCTGTCGTAAAGTTTAGGAGTGTTCAAAATGTCAACGTCCAGTGTGCGAACACAGCTTTTTGCTCAGTGCCTTACAGGTTTCTGAACTTCGAGGATGCAATCCTGCACGCTGAGCATGGGGCCACTCTTGGACTGCTGGAGGACCTGCATCGCTTTTCGGGTGAGAATAGGGGTACACTTTCACACACATGCACACACATGCACACACAAACACGCACAAACACACACATACACACACGCACACACACACTCACATTCACACACACACACAAACTCACACACGCACGCACGCATGGAAACACATACCTACACCTCACATTTTGTCGAGTTTATGTGGGAGTAGTAACACTATCAATCGTCCTAGGTTTGAATGTGAGCATAACTTCAGTCAATCTCATCAGCACAAAAATTTAACGCTTTCGAGAAAGTGACCATTGCACAGTTTGAAAGTGAGAACGTAAACACACTAGTTAATGCCCCTTCACTGTGCCTGCTGCAAATGCTTAATCATCTGACCTATCTTATGTGCACACAAGTGCTGGCGTGATGCAATTCGGTATCAGAGAGGTGTTGGAAATGTAAGTTACTACTTAGGGTATCCCTAGAGGTTCCTGCCCTGTGGAGTTGTACGTGCCTTCTTCTCACGCATGTTCATAACGCGCCTCCAAACCCTTGTATTTACATTGGAGCTATGTAAACTTGTGTTGGGTAGCTGCCCCAAAAGCCCAGTGGTTCACAGCCAAGCTGAAATGTTTGGGGTCACGGGTTCAAATTCGCCTGGTAACATTGTGGTTCGACAGTAACGCCTCCGTTTCCTTGCTCGGGGGTATTTTCACCACTAGCTTCCATCTTTTTCTGTATGGCTCTGGCCAACCCTTAGTATTTGAGCAGAAGAATTCCAGACCTGTCATTGTTACCACTTGCTTCCATCTTTTTCTGTATGGCTCTGGCCAACCCTTAGTATTTGAGCTGAAGGGTATTGCTCCAGACCTGTCATTGTTACCACTTGCTTCCATCTTTTTTCTGTATGGCTCTGGCCAATTCTTAGTATTTAAGCTGAAAGGCATTGTTCCAGACCTGTCATAGTCCTGATATGAAGCACATCATTCGTGCTTGCAAAGCATGTACAGTGCAGCAGCTGTCACACCCTTTCAAAACTTGTACAGTGCAGTTTCAATTCTTGTACACTGCAATAGCTGTCACACCCTTTAAAAACTTTGGCCAGCTTCCTTATCTGCATCCCATGCCCTCTCAGATCACCAGCCTGCAGCTGGGTTGTCCCTTGTGCCAGGCGTGCCTCCTTACTTGCCGTACGCCGTGCAGCAGCAGCAGCAGGTAAGGGATTGAGTAGGTGTAAGGACTCTGTTTTGACCACCCTACTTGACAAAATGTTGTGCGGCTGGTTTGGCTCCAGGCAGTCCTAAAAATAAGCAGAATGAAATACAATATACAATTCACCACCCTACTGCCATAGCCGTTGGATTACTATGGTGTTCTGGCGCAATGTCACGTTGGTAGCAGTAACAGCAACGGCACATTAGTAGCAAGGGCAGCAATCCCACGTTGTTGCTCTTGCTACTAATGTGCCGTTGCTGCTGTTGCGACCAATGTGACGTTGCGCCAGAACACCATAGTGATCCAACGGCTAAGGCAGTAGGGTGGTGTATTGTACACGTTGGTAGCAATAGCACCAACGTCAGGTGAGAGGTTGCAATTTATTGTGTAGAATTATGTTTATTCCTAATTGCAAAATGCCATGCAGCAGCAGGTGCAGGAGCTCTGTGTTGCCCTTTGTACTTATTTGTACGTGCATTCAAAGGTGTTTGTATGCACACAGCGTGCAGAGGACACGATGTCTGCAAGGAGCTGTGCGCAGTAGGGGGGCATGTGTGAATGTGTATGTGAGAGAATGTGTGTGCGTGCGCAGGTGTGAAAGCACGCTCAGCCAACCATGCGCTTGCCGATCTGTTCTACCTTGTTATTTTTTATGTCCTCTCCCTTTCCATCTCTCCCCCAGGCTGCTACTGCGCCCACCCCCAGAGGAGGAGAAGCCTCCCACCTCCAGTACCAATCCTATCCTACACCCACACCTGTTAACTCCAGCCACCGACAACTTCATCAACAGCAGCAGCAGCAGCCCCTGTTACGTGCACCCAGTCCCACACCCACACCCCAACACTCCCAGCGCCCCCCTTCCCCCTCCCCCATGAATCGCAACACAGGTCCAGTCCTCCACCCTCCCCCTCCTCCTACCACCCGCACACCTCACG
>Ga0307963_1001677_pt1 | contig 17146 bp, 19 predicted proteins | sample OrgLakmetagen594_FD_201829 | JGI IMG/M metagenome (GOLD analysis project Ga0307963, IMG submission 201829) | Saline water microbial communities from Organic Lake, Antarctica - #594 | ecosystem: Environmental > Aquatic > Non-marine Saline and Alkaline > Saline | place: Antarctica: Organic Lake...
TCTCTCTCTCTCTCTCTCTCTCTCTCTCTCGATATATACATATATATATATAAATAATTATTATTTGTGCTGCAAGAGGTCATCAATGGTCGCGCTCACACGCGCACATATACACAAACACACATGCACGTACATACACTTGCACACACATACACACGTGCACACACACGTGCACACACGTGCACACACACAAACACACACAGGTTCTGCATTGTGTGGAGCAGCTGCGTGTGGCGTTTGGCCGGCAAGAGGCCCAAGCCGCTAGAAATCAGCAGCAATCAGACGGTGCTGTGGGTGGGGATGACGACAGCAGTATGACGAAGGCCTTGAAAAAAGTGGACAGCCTGATGTCGTCCTTAGAGTTTGAGGAACTGGCTCAGGCAGGGGGGCTAGCAGGGGGCTCGCACACCCAGGAGGCTGTGACGGAGTTCTACAAGCAGGTCAGCACGTTGTTGTGCTGTGCCATGCTGTGCTGTGCTTGTCCATCAAAGGCACGCGCTCGTGACTGCAGAGCGCCGACGCTCAAAGGAGTGAAGAGTCGTCGTGTATGCTGCGCTGTTTGCTGTTCATCGAAGGAGCTTGACAAGGCAGATTAGTCATATGCATCATTGTGGCGCTGCCTGCCCTGCTCAGAGGTAGCTCCGCAAATAAAACCAGTCAGTCATGTGGGGTGTGTGTGCAGGTGTGCTGCCTCTGTGAGGTGCCATGTGGCTTGCAAGCATGTGCCCACAAAACTACCGAGTCAAATGTCACAGGTGCTTGCGTGCGTCTGCACCCAGAAACGCGCTGCAAGCCCTCCTTGATCAGCCCATACAGTGTGCACAGTTTGGCAATGGCACTCAATGCAGCCCACATACCCACACTCACTCAAGCGCACACACACACACATAAATACACATACACATACACACTCACATTTACACATACACACAGGCCAGCACCCTGACCAACGCGGTGCAGCAATTGCGTGCGCTGCTCAGCGTTCACCTGCAGCGCGCACGGCAGCGTATGCACGCCATGGCTCTAGTAGGAACGCCTTATCCCCCTAGGATGGAGTCCCTGATGCAGGTTTGATGCACTTTGGGTAGCTTCTGTGCGCTTCATCAGTGCTCCAGTGTGCGCCAGTGTGCTCCAGCAGCATCAGCACTTACTTGTATCAGCAGTAGTTGTGTGCAAGCGTAGTGGAGGTCTGTGTTTGAATACAAGATAAAGCGACTGTTATATGCACCTTTGGCCAAAACAGCAATGTCCGCATTCTAACAAGACTGCACAAGTAAATATCCTTATCCATTATAAATCATAATACCTTGTTCTGCTACACAGCAATCCAACCTTACATCATCGCTCATTCTCTTGCCTATCGTACTTGCAGCAGCAACAGCAGCATCAGGACGAGGGTCAAGCTGTGGGCCTCCAACCTAGAGCTGTGCAGGTATGTGGTGGTGTCCAGGAGCAAGTGACTTGCAGAGCAGTCAGGGCTTGTCACACCCAGCATGACAAACTCCATACGTGCAGTGGTGGTGTCCAGAAGTGAGTGACTCGCAGAGCTTGTCACCTCATTATCAGGGCTTTCACACATCCAACAAGATAAACACCACACGTGCCCTCCTCCGCATTTTGCCCTGTCGTCTTTCCCCTTTCGCTCTGAGCCTCACCTGTTGTATGCCTCACCTGTTGTATGCCCCCTGTCCCCTTGCCACTTGAGTCACCTGTTGTATGTCTCACCTGTTGTATGCCTCACCTGTTGTATGCCTCACCTGTTGTATGCCCCCTGCCCCCTTGCCACTTGAGTCAGAACAGGGACTGTGGCAGTCACCCTTAGCGCACACAAGGTCACAAGCAGACATGCAGACATGCACACTTCTCTATTTGGCTCCCATTATGAGCTAAACCCACAAGTGCAGAGAGACAAGCAGACATGAGCTAAACCCACAAGTGCAGAGAGTGACAAGCAGACATGCACAGTTACATGTTCAGCTCCCACCACGTCAACTGCAGGCCATTGCCTCGCAATTTCTGTCCTTCCTTGCCTCCCACGGCCACCTCCTTGGAACCGTCCCATCACAGCAGCAGGGACAGCAAAACCACAACCAGCAGCAGCAGCCTCACAGCGCAGAGGAGGGAGAAGCCGCCCCCAGCACCTCCTTGGAACAGCTGCTTGACAAATTTGTGGCTGGACTGTGCGGGGGACAAAAGGTGACAGGTTGCGGTAAAGGTAGCAAAGATGGAGACAGTGGTGGTGGTGGTGGTGGTGGTGGTGGTGGTGGTGGTGGGAAAGGAGGGACACCTGGCCTACCCCCCCTCCCTCCCACCACTGCCTCTCAATGTCAAAACCAAAGAGGCACCCACCTCCTGCACCCTTCAAGCTTCAACAGCCCCTCCCTCACCTCCTCCAGTCTGGGTGACTATCAAGCTGAGGGGGGGCGGGAGTGGGATGCCTCCACTCAGGACTCCCAGCCCTACCGTAACTCTTATGACGCAGCTTCACTCTCTCCTTCGATTGCTAGCGTCTCAGGGATGGCGTCCCCAAATGTCCCTGCCAGGTCTTCCGTGGCACCTCAGGTGAAGACGCGCTTGTAAACGTGTGTGTGTGTGCACTCGTGCATATGAGATGCGTGTGTCTTTGTCTGCACGAATCAAACATGCATTCATATGGCTTGTTTTTCAATTTGCCAACTTCTTTAGGTGGCAAGGGACAGGGCGACGGTGCTTGATTTGAGCGGGAGTGAAGGAAGAGACGAAGGTGGAGGCAGAGCAGGGGCTGGCATGCGTGGGAGTGCGCAAGGGGATGTGATGGGAGAGGGTGAGCCAGAGCAGCAGCAGTTACAAGGCAAAGAGGGGGGGCAGCGTCAGCAGGTGAGTGGTGTGAATCTCAGCAGCCCGGCCATGCCAAGCAGGGATGTGGGCCCTGGAGATGAATCAAATACGCCATCACGTGCGGAGGGGGAGGAGGCGGGGCAGCCGCGGCAGCTGCAGAAGCAGCAGCAGCAGCAGCAGCAAGGAGAAGGACAGGGACGGGTGCCAGAGCAGGAACAGCAAGGCCAACAAGGGCAACAGCAGCAGCAGCAGCAGCAGCACGGACAAGAACCCCCTGCGTACAGCATGCAGGGAGGCGAACATCCGGTGAGCCCCACCAGCCCTAGTCAGAAGAGCCATTCCACATCTATTTTACCGGAGGACCACGCAGCAGGTGAGACAGGATGGTGGGTACATGTTGAATGATGATGATTGGAATGGACCATAAGGATGGTGGTCACATGTTGAATGATGATTGGAACGGACCATAAGGATGGTGGGCACATGTTGAATGATGATGATTGGAACGGACCCTAAGGATGGTGGGCACATGTTGAATGATGATTGGAATGGACCATAAGGATGGTGGGCACATGTTGAATAATGATTGGAATGGACCATAAGGATGGTGGGCACATGTTGAATGATGATTGGAATGGACCATAAGGTAACCCTACCTGCACGACAAGTGGTTCCACTGTCCTTCCAGCACGTGGGCATGTGCATGTGCATGTGTGTGCTTTGTGTATGAGAGCATGTGAGTGCATATCACGTCCTGGAAGTGTTTGCGTCCTGGAAATGTTTACTGAACAAGGATTTGCTGAAAACAAAGTGGCAGGACAGAACACTCAGTTTCCGACTTCAGGGAGGGGGACCGCACTCAGTGGAAGGATTCAAGGAAATAAGTAATGGGAACTTACCGTTTTGAAAGGCAGAAAGTAACCTTTGACACAGCAGCTAAGCATCTAAGCATCACTCATATTTCTGTTCCACATACTTTCCATGGCAGCCATTCGGGATGAGCTGCAAAGAAGCTGGTCTGAATTAGGAGTTGAACCGGACTACTGGCCAAGTGCAGGTGGACAAGCACTAGTACTTTAAAAACCTTGCGTGCCATTCTACTCTTCATTTTGTACACAGCACACCCTATCTTGTTCCTAGGAAAGGGCTGTATGGGTGCAGCAACTCACTGACGACCTACAGGAGCGACAAGCCTGTGCTGCTCAACCATTGCTAGTTAGGAACCCAGTTGTCGCTCCCACTGCAGCTCCTGAAGAGACCAATGGATTGCATGCCAAAGCTGGCATGCAGAGCTCACTCGTTTATGTGGACTTGATGCACTGCCCTAAGCACATATGTCACTGCTATTTACATTGGCTCGCTGCAGCCTGCTGTGTTCAACAAAGCTGCATGGCAATGGTCACCCCTTCATCTTGCATCTGTCTTTCCTCATCATGCAGAGCGCATTTTCGCCACTGCAGCCTGCAGCCTGCAGCAACTTTTGAGCTGCATGCTAATAGCGCCACCCCCCATCTTGCATCTATTACTCATCATTTGTGCCGTGCTAACAATCATGCTGTTCAATCCTGCATCCTGCAGAAGTTGACCAGCTGCGTGCCTTAGCCGCCCATCACGCAGAGCTCACAGCAGCGTCACAGGAGCTGGTGGCTAGCCTGACAACTCAGCACGCGTCCGCCATGCTGCGTGCTGATGAGCTGGATATACGGCTGGCCCAGTTTGAAAAAGAGGTGTGTCAGGTCTTTGTACAGTTGTATGTGTGTTTGTGTGAATGTATGTGTGTGTACAAGCACCTGTGCTGAGAGCAACTATTTCAATTCCTGGATTATCCAACTGACTTATGTAAGCCAAGCTTATTCCATTTAATTAGATTTGCAAGGGCATCTGATGCCCCATCACCCTCGATCCTCATGATATGTCACAGCATTCTCTTAGCAGTGTTTTATTTGAGTTTGAAAGGTGTCCGTGGCTCATGCGCCTCTGTCCAATAAGATTCGTCCCACTGAGTCAGCTGCAGCAGAAAAAGGCTAGAATGCAAGATCAGGCTTGACAGGATAAGGTTCTCTAATTCAAGCACCACTAAAAGCAAAGTTTTGTGACTAATGTTTGCAACTCCGGTCCGGTTCTGTGCACTTATTCCTGCAGGTCCAGCTGCAGCAAAACGAGAATGTGATGCTGACCAAAGCCCTAGTGGAGGTGAAAGTCGCGTACGCCGAGAAGGACAGTGAATTCATGCGGCTTGCTCAGGTAGTTGCTTCTGTGTTGAGGAACTGCCAACAAGGCGCATTGGCATAATTGGATCAAGCATCCAACAAGGCGCATTGGCATATACTTGGATCAAGCATGCAACAAGGCGCATTGGCATATACTTGGATCAAGCATTCAACAAGGCGCATTGGCATATACTTGGATCAAGCATGCAACAAACCCTGTGCAGAAAGAAAGGAAAGAGTTGGCATATACTTGGATCAATCATCCAACAAGGCGCATTGGCATACTTAGATCAAGCATCCAACAAGGCGCATGGGCATATACTTAAATCAAGCATGCAACAAACCCTGTGCAGAAAGAAAAGAAAGAGTTGGCATATACTTGGATCAAGCATCCAACAAGGCGCATTGGCATATACTTGGATCAAGCATCCAACAAGGCACATTGGCATGCTTGGATCAAGCATGCAACAAACCCTGTGCAGAAAGAAAGGAAAGAGTACACGCCGCCGCTAGATAAACCACAGGTGTGCGTTTGCCTTTAAGAAATGACTTTGGAGAATGACTTTGAGGAACCTGAAAGAGGTAGTGCAACACTCAATACATCCCACGCATCTATGCACTCTCACGCTGTGTTTTGTTGGTTGTGTACATATATATGTGTGCAGCGCTTGAAACGCTCGTTGAAGAATTCGGACGTCTCCAGGGAGGAAATCGAGCTTCTGAAGACAAAGCTAATGGCAGCTACTCCGGAACAGGCAAGATTATCATAAACAGTGCAGCGAGGGAGTCACATGATGATGAGGAGCCCTGCAAAATTTGTGCCTGCTTAAAAAACTTTCAATTTGTTTAGGTATGAGGACCTTGCATGTGTAAAATCGTTAGGATTTGCACAGGCCGTCTCTACCCATACTTATTACTCACTAACCTAATTGCCAAGTAACACGGGGTCCGGTGCACAAATAGGGCCGCTAGGCCGCCTGAAGCTTGATGCAGTAATTCCCTGGTACGAAAGCTAGGGTCCAAAATCAAATTCGGATTATATAACTTGGTGCATCTGGGTCCTGGAATACAGTTGCACTTGTGCATGTACCGTATTTAAGGCGCATAATCAATGCAAGATTTGAAACAACCCAACCCATCTGATACCCATTGCGAGCTTATGCAAGGGGCACAAACTATAGTTATATGACCCAACGCAAGCCTATGCGAGAGCCTTCGGCCCTCAGAGCTGAACGTGTATACGTGTATGCGTGTACAGGTGTGTGCTTGCATGCGTGTACTTGCATGTTACTTGCATGTTAAGGGGAGTTGCTGCTCTTGTTAGTCATAGGCTGTGACTCATTGCCTTCTTCCCTAAAAGAGGCCCAGCCCCCCTGCTGCTGATGCCTGAAGTCAGCCTAGGCTTGCCTCTTCATTGCTGCTGCTGCTGCATCCCGCTTTGCCTGTGCCTTTGCTGCCTCCCCCTCTGCTGCCCTCTTCTCACTTTGGTGTCGACTACTAGGCTTGAAGAGGTCTGCAACCCCCTTTTGGGGGTGGCTCAGGAGGCCCTCCTGGCCCGTCCCATTCATACTTGTAATGAATTAAATAACCCCAATGCGAGCTCTGCGAGGCCCTTGCATTTAGTTAAATTGCCTCCCGACACTCCGCGAGGACGCATTCGCATGATTTACCACCTGTACAAGAAAAGTAATACTACACAGGCAGTGAAAATCACTCCCCACATTGATTAAGGAAAAGTAACTTTGCTTGGTACCGAGTACTGTAAAACTCCTTTAACAGCAGACAAAAAAGGCCCAGTCAGAGAGGTCCAACAGAGTACCAGAAGAAAAAAAGAAGTCACAAAGAGACTGGAGTACCAGCCTCAAACAAGCAAGAGCACCAGGCACAGAAACTGCAGAGCTAAGGGTCTACCAGGGATGACCACCCGTCTCGGCCACTGCTGGCCTCATTAACTACCGAGTCTCATAGCCAGCCCTACAGCACTGAACCTGCCGTGCTCTCCACCACTCAGTCACTCAATGCAAGCCTATAAAATGGTCTACGAAGCAATACTGCTTGCACTACCTCAGCATCATACCGCTCCCAATGTGCCTGCCTTAGTCTGAGGAGGATCCCGACTACCAACCTAAGCATGAAGAGCGGCACCTTTCGAATGACCAAAAGCAGGCACGCGCATCTCATTTGCCTTGTAACCTCCCCTCCAACTAAGACTCGGCTGGTGCTCCTCTCTCCAAGCACATTAATGCACCCCGAACACGCTCCGCGCTCCAGAGCCAACTCGCAATGAGCCACTGCCTAGCCCATGCCTCTCCGCTGCTGTCCCGCAGCCCCCTCCCCCGAACCCCCCTCCCCCCCTGCTGCCACGACTGCAATTCGCTGTTGCTATTGCGTGCCGAGTGAGATTTAGCCGTGCGACCCTCTTTGGGCAAACAACACGTTTTTAGGGACCACCGCGTAGAGGTACCCTCTCGGACTTCGGTCTCCTTTACTGCCTGTACAGAACATGCAATGCATGTTTGAGAAAGCCGAAAGTGAGGCTAGTTTTCACAGGTAAGAAAACTCAGCCTTCTCGGCATTCGTGCCTGGCTCCGAGAAAAAAATGAAGGAAAATTGTGCAGGCAGCGAAGGCTACTCCCCACGTTAATCGAGGAAGAGAATTACTCAGCCCTTTATTTTGAGCCCCAGTCAACCCCCCTTTGGTACACGATGTGTAATTCTAAATTTATTGACTTTCCGCGTGAGCAACCAAAATCCCTACAAATTTTCTTGAAAGGCTGGGCTACACCCTCTACCTGTCTTTCATTGTGTGCAGGTTGGCGTTGAACCTGAGGAGCTAGAGGATTGGAAAGAGGCAGTGCAGGAGGTTCAGGATTTGGATTGAAGTGCACCTGCCTGGTATAAACTCCGCAAAAAACTGGAAAAAACAGTTTATTTCCAGTATTATTCGGAACTTAAAAGGTTTACAAGGTTTACAAGTTGCAATTGAGCCATCAGTCAAAACGTGCGACTGCTAGGCTGCGTAGGCTGTAAAACATGTAAAAAACTGGGATAATTGTTGTTGTAGACCAGACTTGTAGCACCTATAAAACATATTTGGAACTTACTACTTGGTAACCCGTTCATCAAACAGGGACCACTTTTGGTTGATGGAACTTTGTTTGTGATGGAACTTCTGTTCAATGTAACACTCATCAAGTTTTAAGTCAATGCTTCAGTACACTAATTCAGCACCTCCTTGTACATGATGTGATGCGTATCGGTGTTATCGGTGTATGCGAATTAGGTAATCCAGAAATTTATATTCCGATGCTTCGATTGATGAAACTTCGGAATAAATTCAACCAACTGGTTGTGCATCTTGATGATGGATAATGTCATTATTAATTACTTTCGGACCAAAACTCGATATGTTGCATTTTAAACGTGTTAGACCTAAATATAGGTACTTACTTCTTGCGAGCTGTACCTTAAAGGGCACAAATAAATGAACATTCCTCCAGCGTACTCGGCTGATACGCTGCAGAAAAAGGAAGTGTGTGCAGAACACCAGGCCTCACTTCGAATGGCACCTCCAGAGCAACGGCCGGGAACCGCATTCGCCGCTTATTTAGAAGAAAAGTCTAAGAAAAATGGAACTGTCACACCCCCAAGCCAGGCAGGTTCTAAGGACACACACACACACACACACACACACACACACACACACACACACACACACCATACACACACATACATACATACACACACATACACACACTCACACGCACATACACACACATACACACACATACACACACATACACACACACACACATACTCACGCACACACACATACACACACATACACACAAAATCACGCGCACACACATGTACACCGCATAAACACACACGCGCGCACTTACACACATATACATGCACACGCACGCACATATACACATGCGCAAGAACAAACACATGCACATGGATACACACACATACACACACATTTACATGTGCAAAAACATATACACACATACATTCACACATTCACACACATGCATGCACGCACGAACGCACTCAAACGCACACACGCATACACACGCGCACACTCACTCATACTCTCACACACACACACACACACACACACACACACACACACACACACACACACACACACACACACACACACACACAAACACACACACACACACACACACACACACACACACACACACACACACACACACACACACACACACACACACACACACATACACACACACACACACGCACACACACACACACACACACACACACACACACACAAACATGCCCACTTACAAACAGATGAGCACTCACACATACACATGCATTCATACTCATGTGCACAATTGCGTGTAATTTGCATCTTTGGACATTAAGTGAATGACTCCATTTGTGAATACTTGGACGCACATGCCTTACTGAGACAAAGTCACTGTGTATGTTAACAATTACACAGGAAAGGCCACCCTCCACTACTAGTCTCAGTAACCTACATGGAGCCCAGGCGCCCTCGCTGCGTTCGAGGGTATCACAGTCAGGTAAAGCGTATCCTACGTGCAAGCGTGGAAGCTGCCTTAGCTATGGGCATTGCCTGCAACTCGCAACTTTTGCAGCTTCTTTAAGGCTCTTTATTGCATCCAATGACAGAAACGTCCAGGGTCCCCCTCCACCTTTTTCCGTAACATTTCCTGCACGTCTTACACCGCTCTGACGCACTCCCTCCCTTCAGGCTATAGCCGTCCGCACTCACAGCAGCAGCAGCAGCAGCAACCACAGCCGCAGTGGCGGCCAGGCAGCACTTCAAACCACCACCAACACCAGCTGGCCGCCCCAGACATGCTGAAGCAGACATTGAAGATAGTCTCCACTGCCCCTGCTACACCCCCCCCCCCCAGCCAGCAGGACCTTGAGTATCTCTCCCTCACAAACGCTGCTCGATATTTAGCCAACGCCGCAAGCTCCTTGGCTGATTCCTTGTCTCCAAAGGTATGTTCCTCCTGTGTGGGGGCAGGCCACTGGATCTAGTGTGCAGCTTGCTGCTATGTGGTTCGTCGCTCTTTTCTTGCATCAGTCAGGAGTTAGGAGAAGAGGATTGAGCAGCAGTTGGGTCCGACTTTGCTGTACGTAAAAGCCATACTGCAGGCCTTCCCCATTGTTATGATTGAGTGCATGGTACAAAACTGAAGTGGGCCTTGGACGATTTGCGTTGACTCTGACAAGTGATGGCCGACGAACAAGCAGATCGATACATGGAATAAATCTATGTAGTTTGAAAGAGTTGAAGAGGGGGTAGAGTTACTGAGGCCGCATGAAGATCGCAGATCTGATTTGATTTTGACGTGATTTGAACAATGTAACCATACAAATCCCATTACGCCTAGGATCAAAGCTCCTAACACTCATCTTTCACATTTAAACAAGCACATCCAAACATATTCCTCCACGCTTCACACCCCTCTCCCGCCCCCAAAGGTCAAGCAGGGTGCAGACCCAAACTGCCAGGCTTTGGGGCAAGCCACTCACGACATGCAAGCCAGCAACAGCAACTACGCACAGCACATGCAACCCCCCCCATCATCGTTTCCGCAGCAGCAGCAGCAGCAGCAGCAGCAACAGGAAGACGTGGTGCAGAGAAACTCTCAAAAGGCACTAGGCCAGTATGGCCTTTCTCGCACATCCAGTGGTCAAAGACAAGCTGACGGTAGCTTGGTGCCTTGGACGAAGGGTCAGCAAGACGGGTGTGGCTTTTGTTTCCCTTCTTCTGCTCTTCTGATTGTAAGGAGGAAGTTACCATACAAGTACCTACGTGTGTTTCTGACTTATGTTAAAGAAAACATCGTTACCATCTATCTGCCCACACATGCATACACACACAAAAAATGTACGCACTGACACATACGTACAAAGACTCACACGTATGCACATATAAATACATGCACACAAGTGCATTTACACACTCAGGCTTTAACATGCACACGCACACACATCACAGACTCCTGCAGCAGATCTCACTCGTAAGAATGCTAAATCATCTTTGTGCCAATCCTGCAGGAGCTACCCTCTACGCCCCAGCTTAAGCACCGGACCCCCTAACAGCACTCGCGTGCACACCCCCAAGTTCCCGCCTGTGAGCCCTATCGTTCAGTATGTTGCCGCTAATGCGGCTGCAAACAGCCACCAAAACAACAATGCTGGAGCTGGCAGCTACGGTAGGCCTGCTGGCGGTGCAACTCCAGGAGGGAGCAGAGGAGGCCTGAGCACGCCGCAAGGGCGGCCCTACACTGCCAACCCCATAACGCACACACTGGATGATGGCTACAGGCCTGTGACAGGCCAGGTTAGTCGAGCAGGCTCGACTCAGGGTGTGGCCCAAGGCCCGGCTGGCAGGTGAGCAGGGGAGGTTTTGTAAATGGCTGGAATTGTCTACATGGTCAACTGGTCTGGCGCCCGCAGCTTTGTGCACGTCCTGTTTGAACACAGTCTGACTTGACAGCATTAGTCTGGCTGACATATTTTGTTTGGAACTCACTGTAGGGCTTACCCTGTAAGTGGCAGATCTACACCTGGTCCTGGAGACACTGGCAGTCAAGCCTCCCAGGTGAGTCTTTTGATCTGTACATATACTTTGTGGTGCAAGTAATTAGGCTGGTGCGCAGCAAGTCAGCCTGACAGCTGTCACAGCCTATAATGGTGCCAGCTTTTGTGGCGATGTCAGGCATGAGTATGTGTGCTGTGCAATGTAATTGGTCTGCATTGGCACTTCTTGACTTCAACGACAAACAATGGACTATTATACAGGACAGAAAGCGTGTTTAAAGTGTGCTCCGAGGCCATGGATCCTGTAATGCATGCTTTCCTTGACCCCCTGTCAGAAATTTGTGTGCTTCCTCCCTCCTAAACTTGCACTCTGCATGTTGGAACTTAGGTGCTAGCAGTCCCTGGGGAGAGAGCTGCTGGAGCAGAGGAACAGCAACAACAGCCGCAGCAGCAGCGCCTGGACTCCTGTGGCGACAAAACCACAGAGCTGGAGCAGGGGACTTTTGAATTCATGTTCAGGTGAGGATGGACAAATGGAAACCGTGAGTAGGCTGTGCATCCCTAACTGTAATCCCTGGCTTGAAAGCCACCCAATACTTTCAAAGGTCAATGCCTGTAGACGCGCTCAGATGGCAAAGCACATGTCGAGGTGTGCGTAAGCAGTACAACAGTTAAGGTGTGATGATACACACGTGCAAAGGGGGATGGTGATTTTAGAGTGTGCATCATTGTAGACCTGCCTGTTCCTAGGGTTGGTCATCCGCATAAGATTATCCTGCCAGAAACGCAATACACCCACCATATATGCACGGTGTTGGCCAACCCTATTGTTGCAATTCATGGGTTTAAGAAAGCTTTTAAATGTGTGAGTATGTGTGTGTGTGTTTCCATTGCAGACATCCGGACCGTGTGCGGCTGACAACCTGGCCACCCCCCGAACCCTTCACAGAATCGGAAATCATGACAGATGACGCCGCATTAAGGTAAGTGGCGGCGATGCACAAAGAGAACAAAAGCAGGTTCCGACTTATTGGCATGGTGCACTAACTCAGTGGCGATGCAACTGAGCAGGGTGTTGAGTGAAAATGCAGTGACTCACAATAAAGGATCTGCACGCCCCCCAGTGCTGCACCTTTATAATGCGCTGCATTTTTGAAGTACGCTGCTCTTCTGAAGCGCACCTTTAAAATGTTGCAATTCTTGTACTGCAAGTTCATCCATGAAACACATAGGGTTGGCCAGAACCATATTTATAAGGTGGTATACGGTATTTTTGGCATGGAAATCACCAAATATACGGTGTATATAGTAGGTTCACAGTTCTGGCCAGCCCTAGAAATACAACCAAGTCTGTACATTGGTAGCGGGCCAACATCAAGTTCTGTATATGTATGCAGCTTCAACTTGTGATCCTGTTTAAACATCGGTCATTCAAACCTGCAGGTACAATAAAGGCATCGAAGGTTTAAGGCAGCGCGTCTACACGCACGGAGTGAAGCCTATCCTGCAAGCCTTTCGATCAGCAGATGACGTCAAGTAAGTGAATGCTTTGATGAGGACGTCATGGTGTATGAGTTAACGTCAAGGCAGCAAAGCAGAGACAACACACCTCCTGATATGTTTGTCTACCCGCTACCCGTACATATCATAATTTGTAGTTATGCATGTTTACGCTTGAGCAGTGGACGTAGCCCTCACTTGCCCTGCTTTCAAGCGATCCTTAAAACCCTGGACGTAGACAGAAAGCCTGCTTCAACTTTAATTCTGCAGGGGCGGAAGCCTGGATGCACACGAGTTTAGGAATGTGCTGTCCAAACTGGACCTTGGAGCAGTGCTTGAGGATGAGGTAGGGGAAGGAGGTCGTGTAACTGTTCAGGCATTTGGCACACGTATGTATACTCATACATGCACGCACAACACACACATGAGTACACAACCATACTGTCTCTAGTTCCAATATTCAGCACAGCTGGTGTCCTGTCAAGGCCGGTGTAACATACTGTCATGCAAGCTGCGTGCTCCATTGGCACTGACAATCGAGTAAAGCAGTCTCAAATCCTTCACACATTGGCTACCCCTACCACTCCTTCCCCTCGCAGGTGGTGAATGAGATTGTATCAGAAGTTCAGAAGAACAGTGAAGGCAAGATCGACTACTTGGGCTTTGTAACTGCCCTTCGATTCAACAATCTGCCCATCAAGCCGTACAACAAAAAGTTCAGGCATCGAGCAGCAGCCAACCCTGACATGCCATGTGGGGCCGCCAGTATCAGGTGCAGGTCACTTATACTGGGAAATAAGCCAGTGCTTTTAGTCTCTGCAGGAAGTGCTGCCCTACCTTCTGACAAGCCACGTCCTTGTGCTGCATGCAGGCATGATTGCTGCAGCCATGCTAGGCTTAGGCAGGTGCTTAAGGCAGATGCCTCATGACTCATGACATCCAGGCACACTGTGTTTTTCTACTTGCGTGCTCTTTATGGCTGCTTGTTTTTAGCTCGACTGGTGCACTGCTGCTGTGCAGGTTCCCTTATGGCACTTTGGATGACAAAACTATAAACGACCAAAAGATGTTGCGCAACATGGATCACAGGCACATGGATTTGAAGTGAGTAGTTTGTTGTACGCGTCAAGGTCATGCCTAGCTGCAGGCTTACTGTCTCCCTAAGCACAACATTGATGACAGCCAAAAGTAATGCGCTTGTCATTCAGGAGATTTGCTTCTTTTGTTATGTTCTCACTGAGAATCTCAGTATTCCATTTTCCGAGAAATTGCCTGTACTGATTGACAAGCTCAAACCTGCAGCCACTAATTGACTCGTACATGTACATCTGACAGGAAAGCATTTGAGATGATGGATGCGGATGCAGATGGCTACATCACGTTTGGGGAATTCAAAAGCGCCATGAAGGTCAGTCAGGCAGATGGCTTTCTTCCGAATATGATGAGGCTCTTGAGTTTGCAGCTGAAGCTGCTGCCTGTGTGCCTGCCTTTGCAGTAAGCCCTTCTATGGCAATACTCTATAAGTATGCAAAGGTGGTACAGCAGAGGATGACCGCCTCCTGTTGCCATTGGTTTGCAGGACCTCAATGAAAAGCACGACTTGAAGATCAATGATGATTACATCTCTAAAGCCTTCAGAGAGGCAGATTGGGATTACAGCAGGTCCATTGACTACGACGAGTTCCTTTCCACCTTTGCTGGTAAGCTGATGCAGCTTTGGATTGTTGTTGAGAGGGACCTGCTTAATAAATGTGTGTTGGTAGAAAGCACAGAGTCACTACCTCCTGGCTGGTGCTGAGGGGCGTACTCTTTGTGCTGCAACCAGAAGCTTTACTTTCAGATGGACCTGCACATAATATCGGTCCAGCTTTGTTTTGTCATTTTGTCACTCTCAATTATAACCCACGTGGGCAGTCACACTTGTGAGGGGAGGCACACAGGACATGCAACAAGCTCCACGGGTATAACGCCGCTACGGAATGTTTGCTTGTTATGCAGGTACAGGTGGTGCCCGTTTTGTGCCTGAATTCATGAAGCCTCAGTCATTACGCTGCTCCACCCTGACTGCGCCTTGGGAGGAGCAACGGTGTCACAGAATGGCAGATACACGGCGCATGCAAGAAGCTGCAGGTAAGTGTGGCTGTGGGTGTGTGATTTTTCGGGAAACGCTTGTTCCATGCTGGGTTCGGCAGTTACTATCCACGTGTGCTGCTGCTGTTTGATCGCAGCGCTTGCCATTATGAGTGATTCAGGTCAGAAAAGGCATGTTTTAGTTTCTGACGCTGGACTCGGACGTTGGTGCTGTGGCGCTCGCTCGTGTCGTCTAAAAGCAATAAGCTGCATTTAAATGTTTTGTGAATTAAAATGTAATCCCCTTTTGCGCGGCAGGTTGGGTTTCAAGGGGCGGTCTATAGCAGCCTCTCTGCATCCTCACAAGGTGGTGTTTCTGGTTCTAGGCAAGGCGTAACATCTGCTGTACTTATCCTCCTTTCTTGCAGCCACCGGGAGGGACAGTGGTATGCAGAGCCGTAGTGGGCACCGTCCTGGGGTACCTGGAGATTGGTACAACCAGACCACTCGCCCCTTGACGAGTGAAAGCAACCGCCTGCTGCGCAGCCTCCAGTAATATGACTGCCAGTTTTTATGAGTAGGCCCTCATAGAGCATGAGGATGAGCATGAGGAGGATGGGCAGCACTGAGCAGTGGCTGCCTTGATTGGTTATGGTCCATTTGATAGACTGGAGTGGAATGTGAGGTGTGAACGTGTCAGGGGGTGTCAAAGTATCCTAAGCAAACCCCTTACATATTTTAACAGTTGTTATGACTTTCTCACTACCTAACTTTAACTTTTCACTAACTTTGACTTGCCTGAATAACCTAAACTTTGACCTGATCTATAGTGGGTACTTGCTGCCTGATTTCATTGCAAACACTGGAATTGTGCATCCTTCCAAGGTATACAGGATTTACAGGATTTACAGATAAAGCCAAGGTATACACAGGGCAAGTAGCTGTCAGCCAGTAGCACGTTGAAATAGTGAGGCCTTTTGATGAACACTCGCTAGCAACAAAATGAACATAAAATACTTATGCAAGTCCTCAAATTACGCTCGCTCAGTGGGCGTATCTTAGCACTTTGTGACAGCAAAAGATTGCTGTGTGTTTCTTCACACGCCCCAATTTTAACGTCTCCTTACAATGGTTACAGTGGGGGATGACCTTCAGCCAGGTTGTTTGGATGATCGGCTGCTGACTGATCTCGGCCAGCCACAAATAATAAATCCATGAGCTCAGAAAGAAAAAGAAAAAGTCTATTGTTCTGCTGAGAAAGGAAATCATGAACAAGTTGGATGTTGACCTGTTGGGCTGCTGAAAAGTCCTCAAAAAAAGTGTAAACAAAAAGGAAAAATGTTTCCTCAGCTCACAAACTCGATGGTCTTGGCAAAATAAAAGAGCATGCAACTCGTTCTGAACATGTTTATCTTCACCAGGACATTGATCACATACGCAAGAACCATCTTCAAGCCACGCTGCTGTCTCAACTTTCAAAGTATGCGCACGCAAGCGGAATCTACTTATAGTATTGCGCATAACATGTTTGGACAGATCAAGATGGAGATACCGTGGTACATTAGTCGGCATACGCTCATTTCTAGAAAAAGGAGTGGCAAACCAAGAATGATAAGTGGCCACTTTGTTGTTGTGCGTGTTGGGGTTCACCAACTCAGCGTCTCTCCAAACACCTCTCATCCTATGCTTCAAATCTGCAGTCAACTCTTGCATGGGAATAGCACGCCCAGTTTGAACAGCTCGTACATACAACTCACCCCTACGCAGTCCCTGAAAAGCGCTCAGCAATTGAGCTGTCCAGCAGACACTTGAACGAGGCTGTAAATTGAGATCAGCCTGGATTACCCTCCGCAAAGTGTCACTATTGGTATTAAGCATACTATTGAAAAGCTTGACAGCTGACCGAAACCAGTAGAATTGCAACGGTTCATGTCCACGTTCTCGGAGTACAGCCCAATTAGTGGTAGACTGCTTCACACCTAACGTGC
>Ga0307963_1001679_pt1 | contig 17142 bp, 24 predicted proteins | sample OrgLakmetagen594_FD_201829 | JGI IMG/M metagenome (GOLD analysis project Ga0307963, IMG submission 201829) | Saline water microbial communities from Organic Lake, Antarctica - #594 | ecosystem: Environmental > Aquatic > Non-marine Saline and Alkaline > Saline | place: Antarctica: Organic Lake...
TGCTAGCTTGAACACAGGAGGGCTAGATCTCAGTGTGAGAGGTGCGTTCAAAGAGTAGAGATGGGGTCGTCTGGCACCTCTAGTTTGAACAGAGGAGGGCTAGATCCCAGTGTGAGAGGTGCGTTCAAAGTGTAGGGAAACACACTTTGGCTTTCAATTGCCGCAGCTCTACCATACATCAATGTTACAGCACTATAATTTGGCGTGATGACTGCTTTTTGAGACATTGTGTACGCTACCCATTGGAAATTGAGACATTTCATCCATTCAAGGTCAGGTGCAGTTGACAGGTGCAGTGAAGAGACAGGAACATGTTCAGGTTTTTTCATCCGCATCTGTACACGCACATGCACACGCACACACACGCACACACACACACACGCATTGCACATGTACACGCACACTCACCCCCCCCCCCCCCACACACACACACACTTACACGCACACACACTTACACACACACACACATACACATACAACTGCCTCTCAACACCATTTAATCATGTGAGGGGCAGGTTTCATCATGAAGATGCAAGCGGGCATTTAAGGATGCCGCATTCTGCATTCTCAAATAAGTACAGATCAACGATCTTCCTTTTCACACACCCGGGGCAGGAGCAGCAAAGGGTGAGACAGACGTGGGGCACGTGCAGCTTGCTACCCAAGCTGCAGCTCAATACTTCATGCGCCGCTACTGTGGTGTGCTGCTCTCGGCACTCTTGCAGGTGTGTGTGTGTGTGCGCTTATGAGCTTGTGTGTGTATTCTTGTGCGTGTGCGCATGTGTATGTGTGTGCATATGTGTGTTAATGTGCATGCATGCATGTCTGTGTATGTGTGGGTGGGCGAGTGGAGTAGGGTGTGTGTGGGAGGGGGCTGGAAGAGGAAGGAAATGAGGGTGTGAGGGACTCATCAATATTGTTTACAAGGTTGGATGAAGTGCATTTACATTGTGATGAAGTTTCTGGTGCCTCACTGATTGCCCTTCTTTATTGTGGGGAGTGGCTCTACTGCCTGGGAAGTTTATGAATTATAACTGATATGATGGTACTGTTGGGAAAAAAGGGGGATCATTGTGTGTAAAAAGCACTCCTTTCTGTAGTCCCAACACTACACCAAAAGCACAAGCACCTTACGCCCCCACAACTCTGCAGGCTGGTCGGGACTTAAACAGCCAAAAAACGGGGCTATTTGCGCTAGTAGAAGCCACTGCAGGCTCTACTACAGCAGCAGAAGCAGCACCAGCGGGAGCAAGTCAAACGCACACGTCAGCAGGACCTGCGGCAGCAGCAGGCGAGGATGCCAACCTGTGGTCACCAGCTGCGATGCTGTCGCGCTTTTTCCCTGTGGCTTTTGCCACGTGCACGCCCGGAGATGACGACAAGTATGAACTCAAACGAGCCGAGCAGGTTGGTGTTTGGTCGGGCTCTGCGTTGTGTGTGTGTGTGTGTGTGTGTGTGTGAGTGTGTGTGTGTGTGTGATGAAATGGAATTTCTTGTTTGCCATGTGCACGCTCATGGATGGTTACATGAACCGGATGGTCACACAAGAGCAGGATGGTCACACAAGATCAGGATGGTCACACAAGAGCAGGTTGACGCCTGTTCAAATCCCTATTTGGCGTTTGTGTAGGTATCTCTTCTAAATGCTAATACGGAACGATTGTGTTGCTGCACAGGAGATCGGCGGAGAGGCCGTAAGTACAAACCCAAACACACATGTGCTTGTTTTCCTCCTGCAAATCATGGCAATGGTCGCTAGGAATGTGTGAGGGTCAAGCCTTTCATTTTTGTACCTAACAGTGGAGGCACTCTCTTGCCAGGAGAGATCTCGTTTGTCTTAATCACTAACATTGGTGCTGATTGGTGTATAATAATGTTGCAGGTCATCTCAGGGCCTCTCTACACCCAGTACATGAACACAGAGCAGCAGGATCAGCTTCTGGAGCAAGCCCTGCCCACCATTGCATCCCAGCTCATGCTCATTGCCTGCTACCCAGCAAAGAGCGTGGACGACTTCCTCGCGCGCCTCAGCCAACCGCCGCCGCTGCAGCCGCAGCAACAGCACAGAGGACTTACACAGTTTGGTTCCCCTGCAAGTGGGTTTGTGTGACTGTGCGCAGTGTGTATGTGTGTGTGTATGTGTGTGTGTGTGTGTGTGTGTGTGTGTGTGTGTGTGTGTGCGTGTGTGTGTGACTATAAGCGTGTGTGCGCAGTGTGTTTGTGTGTTTGTGTGCGTGCACTTGTAAGGTTTTGTGAGGAGGCAGTTCCTCTGGGGTGGTGCTGCCACCTTCACAGCTCTTTTAGGTTTGGCAAGCAAGCAGAAAATAAAGAAAAAGGTTGTGTTTGCAGAGGAGTGTGAGATGGCGTAACACAGCGTCGATCTCAGCTAATACCGTATTCAGAAGGGATTTCATGTTAAATTACCAACCCCTCCCTGCCATCAGTGTACGATAGGTTTTTATTTTGCTTTAGGTGTAGGTGTAGGTGTAGGTGTAGGTGTAGGTGTAGGTGTAGGTGTAGGTGTAGGTACAGGTGTGAGTACAGGTGTAGGTGTAAGTTTAGGTGTAGGTGTAAGTGTAGGTGTAGGTGTTAGTGAAGGTGTAGGTGCAGGTGTGAGTATAGTTGTAGGTGTAGGTGTAGGTGTAGGTGTAGGTGTAGGCGTAGGTGTAGGTGTAGGTGTAGGTGTAGGTGTAGGTGTAGGTGTGTGTGTTTAGTCAGGTGTATAGCAGGTGATGCTGGCTAGTGCCCATCACCATCACCTGGCATTTCACACCTTCAAACACCTCAAACACAATTCAAACCTTCAAACACATTTCACACCTCCAAACACACATGCAGGGCTTGTATTATTTGCATGCACCAAACTTTTTGTAGCTTAGTATGCACAATATTATGCTCGGTGCACATCAACTTGAACAGACATGGCCCATGTCGTTGCATGCACTTTATTTTTGTAGCTGAGTTGACATGTGCACAATGTTAGCTTAATGCACATCCACGTCATCATGTAGGGGCTGCGTCATTGCATGGACCTTATTTTTTGTAGCTTAGTATGCACGTTTTCATGCTTATGCACATCCACGTCAACGTGCAGGGCCCATGTCGCTGCATGCACCCAACGCCGGCAGAAGCGCGCAATCCGTGTGTGATGGGGGCACAGAGCAAGAAGAGCTTGGGGATCCAAGTGCTGATCGATTAGGGTGTGGCAACCAACAGGTAGGGATGGAATACAGAAAGGTAAGAAAATTATATATAGACGGGCAGTCAAGGCATTCCCCACGTCAGTGATGTAAAATGATCTGATAAGAAAACCAGGAAGCACTTTCGTGAAATGCTTAATTACTCAGGACCCGATACCAAAGTGAGTCCTTTCCCAGAATTCATGTGGGGAGTTGCTTTCTACTGTGTGCCTGCGTAGAGTTTATTGTCCTTAATTACTCTGTAAGAATGAAAGTCCATGCATACCTGCGATTACAACTCGTACCTGTTTTTTATGCAGCCAGCGGTTTGGCTGGGAGTTGCGTTCAGGGTTAGCGGACAGAGGAGATAGTGGGATAGAGGAGGTTCTAGTGCTTGCACTTGCATTGGATATGTGCTTATGACTGTTTGTATTGGGATTTGTAAAGCTCATTTTCCAGCCTTGCTTACAAGACCGCAATTCCCATGCTAATGCTGCTGTAACGTCCCCCCCACCACACACACACGCACACACGCATACACACACACGCACACTCGCATACACACACACGCATACACACATACAGTCACTGCAGCAGCCTCTGTTTGGAGTGGAGGACTGTGTGACGGCTTTGGTGATCCGTGTGTGCATGGGCAACGACGCGGGCCCTGGGCGGCTTGCTGGGGAGAAGGTGTGTGGGTATGCATAATGTGTGCAAGTGTGCGTGTATGTGTGTGAGTGTGTGTGAGTGTGTAAGTGTGTGTGTAGGGTGTGTGTGCAGGGTGGTTAGGGGTGAGTGGCTATGTGCATGAGGAAGTGGATGTGGGCAAGGTTATCTGCAGTTGCTTTGTGTGATTGGGTGTGGTCAGGTGGGTTGCTGTTTGGGCAGGTAATGTCAGTGTTTGCAAGCGTGCAGGCGAGTAGATGGCAGTGAGTAGATGGCAGTGAGTAGATGGCAGTGCAGTGAGTAGATGGCAGTGAGTAAATGGCAGTGAGTAAATGGCATTGAGTAGATGGCAGTGAGTAGTGGCAGTGAGTAGATGGCAGTGAGGTCGCTGGGGTGTAAATTGAAAGGATCTTAACCTCACTCCCCACTTACGTGCCTTGGTTGTGTTTTAATGTATCCAGGAAGCCAAAGGTAGATCAAAAGAATGTCAATTTCAATCCCACCTCCCCACTTGCGTGCCTTGGTTGTATTTTGTGTATCCAGAAAGGAAAAGTTGCGTGCACACGACAGACTTGACTCAAGTCCTAAAACTCTTTCTTTCGTGCTGGTGCATACACACCTCCCCACTTACAAATATGTGCATTCCAATCGTTTCACGAAGGACAAGAGGCAATGCACAGGCTTGGCCAGAGCCGTATGTGCACACATTGGATGCATGAACACACATTTTGTACACTGTATGTATACACATACTTACACATTGATTGCATGAATACACACTGTGTACATTAGTGTTTTTTTTAAGGTTTGGGATTACCTTGACTTCATATCACCCCCCAATCTGGGAATTTGAGAAATTGGGTTTTCATATCGATTTTAATTTGCTGTCCCAGCCCACCGGGAGACCTGCGGCCTCCCGGCACATGGTGAATGGTGTATGTAAGCGAATTGTAAGGTTCAAAAATGTTGCATCAGCACAATAAGGTCCAGACTTGGAGTTGTAAGGAGGAAATCGTCTCCAACATCGACCATCTAAACTGAGTCTTTGTCTAAACAATTTCACGGTCTTTCTTCGTGCTGAACCACTCCAAAGCAGCCCTGGCACCATCACCATCACTAGCTCTGCTAACTTAACCCACTCCCCAATCCTGGCAACTCCTTTTTTGGCAGAGTTTTTTGCTCATTTAAACATGATTATTAAATGTTTGGAATTTTTTGGAATTTTTGGAGTTTGTGGTGTGAAACGCTTTGAAGGCCCTCGAGGCCACAGGACCGTTTTACACAGGGGCTCCTCGACACCCCTAAAAGCTTGATTTCATATCGATTCTAAAATTCGGAAACCCATGTTTTCATATCGATCAATATGGTTTATCGAAATAAAAGAAACACTGGTGTACACTGTTTGTGCACACACCACACACACACATTGTGTACACTGTATGTATACTCATACTTACACATTGGATGCATGAACACACTTTGTGTACACATTTACATATATAGTATATAGATGAACACTGTGTACACATAACACATTGGATAGAAGAACACACTGTGGAAACACGCTTACACTCTGTATGAGCTGTATGAGCCTTACGCTTGCAAATAAACCAGCTGGACTGTGTCGAGGTTCTTGCCGACTCAATATATGCAGCTACAATCATGAACCCCATCATATTGCACCATACACATACACGTACACCATCACAAAGCAGTGCTCGTGTTTTCAGACAAATACCGTTTTAGACTGCTACTCAAACAAGACATGTCAGACTAATGCCGTTTCAAATCGATACCATCAAAACCGTCCGTGATTTGCCACACTTATTCACCATCTCTCATATGTAATTTCTATCTCTCGCGTCTCTCCGCTGACCACTTATCAACACACAGTCTAGCACAACCTGCTAAGCCTTCAAATCACACTCCCTTCCCTCCCCTCGTGCACCACCCAGCGTGCTCCGTCTTTTTTTGATGTGTGCGTTACCTTGCATATGCCTCCTTGCATGCAGACTGCCTTCGAGCTGCTGACCGGCGCAGATTTGGCTTGGGTCCTGCTCGAAGACCACCGTCACATTTTAGCAGCACTGCCGTGCCCCAGGCATGCTTTACAGGTGTGTGTGTGTGTGTGTGTTTGTGTGTGTGTGTGTGTTTGAATGTGGATGTGTTTGTGTGTGTCTGTGTGTGTACCGCTTGTGTAAACCTGCTGATGCAATAATGCCATCGCTTTTGCTGTGTGCCCTCTTTGTCAGTGGATGTTTGCATGTAATTATCTATCATATATATATACTGTCGTTTTGGCTGTGTTTGCGTGCAAAAGCATCCGGTTGCAAGAGATGCATCACATGCTCGGTGATTGTGACCGCCCCAAAGCATGCGTGGATTCCTGATCAGTGGACACGGGACAGAGCCTTCAATTTGCAGCTCATCTTCTTTGATTGACAGCTTTCTTCTGTTCATCTTTCTATTCTGGTTTTTATGCTTTTCCACAATCCTTCAATTCCCTTTTGCACACACATTGTGTGAGAAGTCCTGTGTGGATGGACTCCTTGCTAATAAACTTCTGTACAATCATGGCTTGTTTGCTTGCAGCGCTTGGCATCTTTGCGTGCGACTATGTCATTGCTTGGTTGGCGCATGGCAGAGCCTGCTACATGCAGGTGTGTGTTGCGCATGTATGTGGGTGTATGTGCGTGGGTGTGGGTGTGGGTGTGGGTGTGGGTGTGGGTGTGGGTGTGGGTGTGGGGTTGGGTGTGGGTGTGGGTGTGGGTGTGGGTGTGGGTGTGGGTGTGGGTGTGGGTGTGGGTGTGGGTGTGGGTGTGGGTGTTGGTGTGGGTGTGGGTGTGGGTGTGGGTGTGGGTACATGTGTGGTTGCGTATGGATGGATGGAGAAATGAAGCTGGAGCCGCGTTTTGTGCTCATAATCTCATAATAATTATGTTGCAAAACAATGCCATCAAAGTCCCTTAACTACACTGCACCTATATATACACTGCTGCCTCTTCCGCATTATGCTGCAGCTGCTGCACATCTTCACCCTCCTCTGCTACACATTTCATAACACATTTCATAACACATTTCATAACACAAACCACTGCTACACATTTCATAACACCACAACACACTAGTTGAGCCTTGCCCTGTGCCCTCTGTCATCTGCTGCTTAACGTTCTCTGGTTTACACACACACACACACACACACACACACACACACACACACACACGCACGCACACACACACACACACACGCAAACACACCCAGTTCCACTGCTGTCAAATGTGCACAGGTACCTGGTCCACATCCTGCTGCAGCTGCTGCCTCATCCGGCCTTGCAGCGTGCGGTGCTGCGCCTCCTCCACACCATCATCTCGTGCCTGATCCAACTAGCACACCCAGACGGCCAAGGCTTGTCTGCAAGCGAGGCGGCACAGGGAAAAGAGATGCAAGCAATCATGGCCGCTTCAACCACAAGCTGCTGGCCCGCTTTGACATGGCAGGTGGGACTTGGAGTTAAGTTAGGAGGTAGGATATAGGGGGGTAGGGATTTACTTTGACTTGGCAGGTAGCAAGTAGGAAGACTTTACACACACATGGCACTTTCATACACACATAGACACTTGCTACACAAATACACACACATGGCACTTTCATACATACACACACATACACTTACATACACAAATACACACGCATACACACATACACTCGCACGCAGTGTGCGCGTGCCACACTGTGCTGCGTGCTTCAGCCGCTTGCATCCAGCCTCAGTCAGTCAGCAGAGGAGGCCTCTGCCCTGAACGGCTGTGGCCTTGCTGCTGCTCGATGTGATGGCAGCAGTGGGGGGAGGGCTGTTGCAACGGTGATTGCCCTGAGTGCCGAGTTGGACAGAAATGCGCTGATCAGGCCGCTGAAGAGGGCGACGCTGACTCAGGTAAGGTTGAGATTAGGCGCGGGTGTGAGTTTGAGTTTGTATCCGCCAGTTTGTATGTGGGTGTGCGTCTGAGTATGTATGTCCTAAATAGGTGTGGATTTCAGTTTGTTTTTGCCGGTTTGTATGTGGGTGTGGGTCTGAGTATGTTTGTGCCGGTGTAACTTGGTATTTGGGTGTGGTTATGAGTGTGAATGTGCCGGTTTGTAAATGGGCGCGAATTGAATGTACGCGTGTGAGTGAGGTAGAGCATGTGGGCACTGCTGGTGCAGGTAGGACATAGTTATGTGCTTTCAAGTTTTGTTACGCTTAATCTTGTAGATTTACGGCTGTTTGTGGCTGACGACTCCTTTGTTTGCCCTACCGCATAAAGATTGCTCTATTCCTAAACGCCCTCCCAGCTTGCATCTTGCTTGCAGCTCCATAACAGCTTTGTTTGCGTCAGCACGACACATTGCCTTTGCCGCTTTGAAGCACCTGTAGTACCCTACCAACGCCATACACGCACACACAGCAGGTGTTTGAGCCAGGTACAGAAGGAGGGCCTAGCAGCAGATCCTTTGCGCTGAGCCTGCTGGGATCTTTGGATGCTCTGCCTGCTTTGCCTGGACTGGAACAGGCTGTACAGACACAGCAGGTGTGTGTAAGTCTTTTGAGTTTTTGTATCCTTTGCCCTCTTTGCCTGGAATGGAGCAAGCTGTACAGATGCAGCAGGTGTGGGTGTTTGTGCCTTTGGGTCTTTGGATGCTCTGCCCGCTTTACCTGGACTAGAACAGGCTGTACAGACGCAGCAGGTGTGTGTGTGTGTGTGTGTGTGTGTGTTTGTGTGTATGTGTGTTTGAAGGGGTTTGGGAAACCTTAAATCAGACCTCAGGCTGGTCTGAGTATGTGTGTTTAGATCAGTATGTGCAGGCACATTTGGCTTACTGTGTTGGAAATAAAATTTGAGCTGGAGCACCAGCTACTTGATTTGGCTCACAGCACTGCTTTTTTCTAAGACAACCCTCTCAGGTCCTCTGGCTGTATTAGCTACATAGCTTAATTCTTTATGGGTGCTGTGAATGTCGAGCAGTGTCTCCAGTAACTCCAAAACCGTGGAGCAGATGTTTTGTACGGCTGCAGCGTCCTACTGTAAGGACACCACACAGCCTGCATCACCTGCGTACCACTTTGCCATCTTGATTTGGCACAGAGCTTGCCCCTCCAAAAAAGGTCTTCTGCTCTGCAGACAGCTTGCGCCTCCTCCACTCCTCTACTATCCCACAGGCCCTCAAAGCCCGCATCACCTTGCCTGAAGAGCTGCAGCAGCTGCTCCAAAGAGTGTGTGGCATGAGCCCCGCTGCCCGCGCACGTGCCCTCTCCGCCCTCCAACGCTCCCTACGCACCCGTTGGCACGAGATCTACGTCCAGCTCCCCTCAACACCCCCACCCCTGCTAGGCACGCTACTGCAGCCACAGGGCCTCCATGGCAGCACCGCCCGCGGTAGCAGGAATGATGTCGGTGATGGGGGCGGCGGTGAGGTTGCAGCTGAAATTATAGGAGCAGGGGGATCAGCAAGAGGAGTGGGAGCTGAGGTGCGCAGTGACGTTGTGCGCTGTGCGTGGAGGTTGGCAGCGTTGGCTGCAGAGCTGTCTCCGGAGGAAGGGGGGCAAAGCACGGAAGGTAAGTGCTGAAGGCTGTGGAGCGTGGAGAGCACACGGCTATCGGGATGCCTTGCACCTGTGTGTGTATGTGTGTGTGTGTGTGTGTGTGTGTGTGTGTGTGTGCAGCTGCGTGTGGGCCTGGTCCATTTCTTTGCAAGCTTCTCAAAATTAAAGGCCTGCGTTCTCATGCATGTGCATCGCTGTCAAGGATTGTTGTGAAAGTAATAGCGATTGCTGTGACGGTGATACCCATGATTGCTGTGAAAGCGATGCCATTGATTGCTGTGACGGTCATACCAAAAACTGCTGTATAAATGATGCCAATGATTGCTGTGACGCTGATACGAATAATTGCTGTAAAAGTTATGCCATTGATTGCTGTGACAGCGATACCAATGACAGCTGTGGAGGATACACCACTGATTGCTGTGTGACGGTGCAACCAATGACAGCTGTGGAAGTGATGCCATTGATTGCTGTGACGGTGATACTGTTAATTGCATGGTGGGATTGACGCATTGTATGTTGTTAAGAGGGGCTGCCTCTAGAAGAGGGGGGAAAGGTTGGTGAGTGAGATTGTGTGATGTGAAATAACGCAGCAAGTTTTTGGAAGCCTGTTAAGACAATATAACTAATCCTTTGAGGACAACGTATTGTGTCAAACTGCTTGCAACTTTTATAGCTGTGGTCAAAGGAAACGTACACACACACAAACGCGCACACATGTGCACACACACACACACACACACAAACAAACACATACACACACACACACACACACACACACACACACACACACACACGCACACACACGTGCGCACACGCACACACACACTCTCAAGCACACACATACACACACATTGCCTGAACAGGGAACGACTGTACCTTGGCCAGAATTGCTGGCAGGCTGCTTGCCGCTGCTGCTGCTGGGGCTTCCAAGAAGATGCATAGCCTCAGCATTGGATGCCCGCAGGTGGCAGTGAGCGCTGGGGCTGCTCTCCTATCGGCTGGTGTGTGTGCTTGTTCTTGTTTGTACAGCATGCAACTATGTGCACAACCGTGTGCTTGCATGTTCACACATGCACACACAAACGCAAATACAGACGCACTCACACACACAGACACACACAAGCAAACGCAGATACACAAGCATGCACACATGCACGCAAACACACACAGACACAGACACAGACACACTCACGCGCACACACGCACACACACACACACACAGACCCAGAAACACATGCAGACACCCACACCCATACACACACCAACTGACACATTGTATACTGGATGTGGTTGGGTTTGTGGGAGGTTTGCAGGTGAGGATGTGGATGTGGGTGAATGTATGTGTTTTTGAAGCGTGTGTGACTGTGTAGATAGAAAGTGTGTGCCTGTGTGCACGTGTCAAATACAATCGTCCTAGCAGCTCATTGAGAGCGCACACAAACCTGTCAAATTACGGCTATGGACGGAATGCACAAGCACACAGTACATTTTTTACACACAATCTATAAGAAGTGCCAAACACACGCGCACATACACAAACACATACATACACACACACATACACACACATAAACCTTTGCACTAACACTACAGGGACAGACAGCTCCTCCAAGCACGCCACGGGCCCCTCCTCCATTCCTCTGTCAGTTGCAGGAACCACCGGACGTCGCCGCAGCAGCACTAGCTCTCAATCCCATGCCGGTGAGAGGGGCTCAGTTCTCAACACACACACATATGTGTGCACATACCTGCACACAAACACACACAAACACATGCACGCACGCAAGCACACACACACACACACATGCTTGCACGCGCACACACACACACACGTACACACACAAACACACATGCATGCATGCGTGCACACACACACATACACACACACACACACACACACAGCAACCGCCGCTGCAGCCGCGGCTGGCACTGTTGGTGCTGGAGGGGGGCCAGGGGAAGTCGGTTTAGGCCTAGGACTAGGGTTTTCTGTGGGTCTTCCCATGCTGGTGCGAGTGCTGGAGCTCCTGGACGGATGCTTGGTGGACGTGGAGAGCACGTGCGTCATTGCTGCGGCACAGAGGGCGGCAAGGTATGTACTTGCAGGAGAAAATAAGGAATGCAAGGTTGTGTATTTGCAGTGGACAAGAAGGAAATGCAAGGCGTGTATTTGCAGGAGAAAATAAGGAATGCAAGGTTGTGTTATTGCAAGGGACAGGAAGGAAATGCAAGGCATGTATTTGCAGGAGAGAAAAAGGAATGCAAGGTTGTGTTCTTGCAAGGGACAAGAAGGAAATGCAAGGCATGTATTTGCAAGAGAAAATATGGAATGCAAGGTTGTTTCTTGCAAGGGACAAGAAGGAAATGCAAGGCATGTACTTGCAAGAAAAAATAAGGAATGCAAGGTTGTGTTCTTGCAGCGGACAAGAAAGGAATGCAAGGCACATATCACACACTTACACACACATATAGGGCCTTGCTCGGCACAAAACCTGGCGCCGACGCTCTGGCCGCCCTTCAAGCGCTGGAAAGTGGACAGGAGGTAAAACCAACTACCAAGGCGGGGGCCAAAGCGGCTGCAGCAGCGGCAGCGGCGGCGGCAGCCGCGGCAGCCGCTCAAGACGGCCCTGATGACTGTCCACCTCCCTTAAGAGCATCCACCCACTTGTCCGTGTACGCACGCCATGCTACCAGTGAGGTGCGTGCAGGTTGTGTAGTTACTCAGGATTACATCCATAATCCATACCCGTTGTATACGACCGCATGCATGGTAACTTTTATGCTAAAAACGCCGCACAAGCACCATATGTACTTGCATTTGTGGAATGGTTTGTAGCTTCGTTCAAGGGTAGCTCCTTGTGTCCTTCATCTCAATTTCACATACAAGCTTGTATGTGAAATTGATATTGCATTTACGACAGGTTCTTGTAATAGGGGAATTAGAAACCCACCTTAAAAAGCATTTCAAAAAAAAAGGAATAAGTATATGATAGGATTTACATGAATTTAAAAAGCAAAGGTTAACAAATGGCAACCTAGTTCATGACGAGAGTGCTTCCCTGTCTGCGTACGTTTATTCTTTTCTGGCTATTTAGGGGTGTGAAACGACAAAAAATACCATGCAGAGAACAACCGCTCCCACATTTCTCAATTAAAGGAATGGAGCCGCTTTGGTACCAGGTACCGTGAAGGTTTTCACCCCAAAGAGAACGAAAAATAACAAGATATTGGCACTAACGAAGATGCTGTCGCTACAAACTAAATGCGCGATTCGAGCAGCACTGCCTTGTGGAGTTTTTCGCCACACAAAGTTGGGGTTTAAGCGTTTTACTTTCTGTCAAGTTTTCAGTGTTCTACATTCTCTCAAGTTTTGTGATGTGTGGCCGTATACCGCGATTGTAACAGCTACCTGTGAGAGAGTGCAAGTGACATTGTGCAAGCTGGCTTTAGAAATACCGCCTGTGCGCATTTGACTTCATAAGCAGCCTTCAGTTTCACAACTATGCGTTGATGGAGAAAGTGCTTAAATGCCAGTGCCAGTTCTCCAGTAGGTTATTCGAGTTGCCACACCCACGTTTGTCTTGTACTGGCGTGTAGATGTCGAGAAAGAGCTTGTTTCCATTCTCTGCCTTTTGTGCCTACCTTAAGCCGTTCAAATTCCGTCTTCACACTTGATGTAAGCTGTCTCCGTTGAAACCTTCCTCCCGTTGTGATTTAATTTTGATCTTGATCTGCTTGAGTATGTGCGTGAGTATTTATTATTTGATTTGATGCGTTAGTAATTATTGTTCGAAAAGATGCAAGTAGTTGTTATTTGAGTAGGTGTGTGAGCAATTATTGTGAAAAGGTGTGTGAGCAATTATTATGAGAAGGTGCGTAAATTAATGTTACGAATAATGAACCATCACCCTGCCAAATTTTACCTTGACGTGCATGACCCTGCCAAATTTCACCTTGACGTGCATGTGCCTGCGTCCACTTTTCAAACAGGAGGAGGCCAATCCCACCCCACCCCCTCGCCCACACCCAGCCAACCTTTCAGACCCCAGCCTTTGGTCCTGCACGACCCCCTTAAGTACCCCAGCCCCTGCAGACATTAGCAGCCTAGGCTTTGTTACCAGCACCCCAACAGCAACCCGCGGTCCCGTAGACTTTGGGAGCGCCAGTGCAGTGGGAGTGGAGCTCAGCCACGAAGTTTGGCTGTGCCGTGTAGCTGCTGCCTTGATCACGCACTGCAGGGACCCTCTGTTGCTGATGCTCCATGGCATCGTGCGGCTCAAGGTGGGTTTGCGAGGATAAGGACTGGCTGTTCTCGAGGGGGTGTTAGGGGTGAGGGTTAAATGTGTACGTGCAGGGGCCGGTGGGTGCTGACAGATCAGGGTGTACCGCTTATGTGTAGTTTATGTGTGCTCGTGCGGGCAATTTAGTTGCATTTGTACAGCTTGAGTTGCCTACCTCAATTGATCCGGGTCGATTTTGTGGCGCAACCGCTCTCATTCGTCTTAACACCTTGCCACGCCCAATCAGTGACAGCGACGAATCGTGTGACTAAGTTGGTTGACAGTTGAGAGTTTCTGTTTGTCTTGTTCAATAAGCTGGATGTGCTAGTCTTATTGACAATTTGGGTTTATTATTATGTCTCTGCTGTGAAAGTGGTTTGACCTGAACGCCTCTTTCAAATTCTTGCTGCACTTAGTGATTGCTGTTCACCAAAATGAAATACGCACATCTCCACCCCCCAGAATTCCCTGGCAGAGCTTCTGATGCCCAAAATATTGCATCACCTGCTGCTGCATCCTAACTACAAAGTCTCAGTTTGCATAACTGTAACACGCACATACCCATCTGCCGATCCAAATCGCACAGGCTTCCCTGCCAGAGTTGCTGATGCCTGAGATCTTGCGCCACCTGCTGCGGTATTCTATACTAAATGTCAGCGCGCATAACTGTAACACACCCACGCCCATTTGCGGCACCTTTGTTGTACAGGCTTCCCTGGCGGAGCTGCTGATGCCTGAGATCCTGCGCCACCTGCTGCTGCATGCCAGCCACCATGACACATTACTGCCGGTGGTGCTGTCAGAGCATTTGGTGAGAGGCATTGGCCATAACTTTCCATCATTTTGTCCCCGATAACGCTATATGCTATATGCATTGACGCATCTGTGTGGTCTGTATATGCTGCGACAATACTTGATCGCTGATGTAAGGTGTCCCATGTTGCAGCGCCTGTGTGGCTTGAAAGTCCTCTGACGTGCAGCTTATTTGAAGAGTGCCATTACAGTGCATGAAGTCAGGGACCTAAGCCTATATTGTTCTGAATCACCAAGCTAGGCAAACAGCCTGTAAACAGCTTGACTTGTACAGCCTTTTTAAACGTAAATGTACTCACACACTGATGTTTTGTCGATCACACGTAAGTAGGGCTGACCAGAGCCATATATGTTACGGTGTATGTACGGCATTTTCGGCAGGGACATCACCACATTTACAATCACATACGGTGGTGTATATATTATTGTGACCAACCTACACGTAAGACAGCTTGAAGGCAGCCTTGTAGGTATCACAAAACCAAAGTACTCATGCATCGACTGCTTACATGTAATGCTCTGTGCGTGCAGGCAAAGCACGTCTTAGAGCCTGCTGCTGCCAGCACCATCAATGTGCAGCACCCTGCTGACAGCAGCCCGACACACATGCACATCCTCGGTGAGCAAGGTGGGCTCTCACATCAAAAGAGTATGTGTGTGTGTATATGTGTGTGTGTGTATGTGTGTGTGTGTGTGTGTGTGTGTGTGCAGCTACCTCCTCCTCCCTGATACAAGCACACACTCTTGATGGGGCATTGAAAAGCTGGAATTATTTTACAGTGCTGTGTTATCTTACGTGCAAGTCAAAAGGGTTTGTGAAATCCCCCTGCACTTGTCAATCACGAGTCAATGTTTGCTTTAGATCCTGCAGTGCTTTAGATCCTGCAGTCCGAGAAGAACATAAAACATTGTTGAACTTGTTCCAAGCAAATAATGAAATTGCGCGTCACGTAGTTATTCCGCTTAGTTGAATCCAGATGGACCTGGTCTGGTGGCTACAACTGATTGACAAAGAATTAAAGCGTTGATTATGTGTGACATGCGTCACAACACAACTAACACAACGCTCATCCCCTCTGCGTTAATATGCGATGGAGATATGAGTGCCATCTATCAAGCATTATACCATCTCATTCAGTACTGACTGAAACCGGTATTTATTTGGCGATGACTTAAACTGAGCAAACCAAATACTCAACCCTTTGCCTTCAGACGCCATGAACGTGGATGGTGACGATGACGAAGACCTGGAGACAGATCCAGATGCCCTTCCCGGCCAAACGGCACCGCCCAAACCTGCAACCCTCTCCACACACCCCACACCTGCCCTCGGCCAAGCTTCAGTCAGAGTGCGTCAAGATGGCAGCGTGGCTAGAGGCAGCTCCCAGGGAGGGGGTGTAACTGCCTTGAGTCGCCCACACCAGCGCGCTGTGCGTTTGGTGGTGTCGTGCTTAGAGGAGTTGCGGTGGCTGCACACACGCGAGGTGGGTGGGGTGGGGGCAGCACAGCAAGCGCTGTGTTTTGGAGGTGTTGCATGTTATTGGTGCTGTCGATGACAAGTGCGGTATTTCAGAGGTGCTGTGTTGTGCAGGTGGTGTGTTTTAGAAGGTAGTGTTGGGCTGCACACATCACAGAACTCCAACCCACAGTCGCCGCGGATGTGTTTGCTGGTGTGGGACCTGGGCGTAGAGCTGCAATGGCTGCACAGGAACAGATTTGAGTACGGACATTTCAACAGGCATGCATGCTTTGTACATCCATTTCGAAAGCGCACAATGGTGTCGCAATGCGCTAGTCATTTTGAACTGGCAGTGGAAGGTTGCCAATACAATATGCAGCACTGTGCCAAGCATTACATTTTGAGCACCAACATTACAACACTGTGCCAAGCATTACATTTTGAGCACCAGCCGTGTGATGTACCTACAGCATGAACTATGATGTTCAGGACTGTGTACCATAACTGTGTGTCAGCACCAAAAACACCCTGGTACGCCTTTGCTTTTTTACTCAAGTTGCAGGAGGCTGTTAAGTATATTCTCCTGAGAGTCACGGGTAAATTTTAAGCCTTTGGCCCAAATTGACCCCCCCCCACCACCCCTCTTCCCGCCCCCCCACACTAACAAAAAAGGTGCCAGTCTGCTCAGAATTAAAGCAGCTGTCTGCCTGCACAGTCCTCATGTCAATTAATCCAATGCTTGAAGAGTTATAGGGCGGAAACTGGTTTGCGCACGCTCTTGCACTGACCACCTGTTTTGTGCACAAATCCAGCCAAAACCATTGCCAAAGCACTTTTTTACTTCGTTCGTGCAACTTATGCACAATGTTATACGTGAACTGCATGTTTAAAATTAATTGCTATTAAGTTCTATTTCGCTTGCATCGTGAGATGCATAGGGCTCTGTCATTATTACCAAGGAATAAAAAGAATCGTTAAAACGGATAGCCCAGAACATAACCAGCATCATTGAAGCGAGAAAGTACGTGGGTTTAATTGCAAAATCTGGCGGAAATTGTTGTAAGGCAGCGGGGTCCCAAAAGTCAAACGCAAAAAGGCGCGTGTCAAACGTACGCCCCCAATCAATGACGGCTGCCCCGACAACGAGTCCCCAAGCCAGAGATACG
>Ga0307963_1001682_pt1 | contig 17117 bp, 18 predicted proteins | sample OrgLakmetagen594_FD_201829 | JGI IMG/M metagenome (GOLD analysis project Ga0307963, IMG submission 201829) | Saline water microbial communities from Organic Lake, Antarctica - #594 | ecosystem: Environmental > Aquatic > Non-marine Saline and Alkaline > Saline | place: Antarctica: Organic Lake...
TGCATTTAGATTAGGTATAGGGGGCTTTGAATTGGGTGGGAAGCTTATTGGCCCTGTTTGGGGGGGGGGTTGCACGGGGACGACCTAGAGGAAACACTGGTAATGACCCTTGCCTAACGCAAGTCACCGAGGAATGCCAACTTTCTAATTGAGAACTGTGACACAATTCACAGTATAACCACAGACCTGTGATGGCATCGCTAAGATTTGGGCCCGACACAGCCACACCACATCGGTGTTCCGTTGCGTACTGCACACGGACTTTGTGCTCTGGAAAACTGGGTAGGGGAAGGCCTGGAAGGAGGCGAAAGATAGACAGATGGAATTGATGGAACGTGCTTTCAGGTTGAAGTTTTAAAGACTGATATCGCACTTTATGATGCAACATGGCTGTGAATCACCAGCATCTACAGACCCTTTTCACATGGGCTCATCCACACTTGAACAACTCACCATCTAGAGCTTGGCAGAATGAAGGCCCCAAGTGCTCAAAGTTCCGGTCTGTAACAGATTGGAGAGGCAAACTTCACAGTTAGACATTGCTGTTTACAATGAGGTGCGGCTACTAGAGAATGTGATAGCATGAAAATCACTCCTCACTTGGATTTCGATACCGCTATAGTCACTACCCAGGAATCCCTCTTCCTGTCAGTCGCAAAAGAGAAATACGCAATTACCTGCACGTCTCTTCTCCACCAATCCCGTTTTTTTGTTGAGAGTTGCAAAGTTGCACTTGAAGGCGATGTCTCCTGGCACCATGGAGATGCCAGCACCCATACTTTCAAAAGCACCTCGTCCTCGATAGTGCCTGCATGTGAGGGAGTACAGACTAAGCTTAAATGTTGCTAATGCTAAGCTGGAGAGCAAACCTCCATTGCATTGTACTCTTGCTGAATTACGATAGCCAAGGCACAAAGCATACTAACAAGCGTGGGTCGTATCCCAAGATGGACATGTGTGCGGTGTCGCTCCCGCAAGCCAACCCAGGCTCTACAGGATCCATCAGTCCATTTAAACCAGCAGCTGAAGGTTGGTGCAATAGGTGTGCAGAAGTTGTGGTCTGTTCCAAAGCTCAGGTCTGCTTGCTCTTGTTTCCTTCTTAGCAGTGTTGTGTATACCTGCGATGGCATCCAAGAAGGGTACATGTGCCACCTCCAGTGGGGTCCTGTCGCCAAAGGCTGGGATGGTGCAATCTCCGATGCCATCAACGAGGAGGAAGAGAATTTTTTCCATGAGTCTCTTTAGAAAACAATTTATAAATTAATTTAAATTGACATTCACACATTCCTCGGTGGTACCTAAACATCATTTTTTGCTCTTTTGCTTACAAGAGAATCAAAATGGTAGCACATTGTTGAGGCAAAACCTGAAAACAAGCAAAAGATACCCCACCAAGTTGCAAACACTGACATAAATACAGAAATACAATGCAATATTCATAATGAAATAAGTTGGTCACGGTCAATTTGTTCCCCGATCTCTCTTCCCTTACTCTTTCCACTACTGCTCGTGTCAATGAACTACAACAACTCAATAAAGACAGCAAAGGAAAGGCTCAACACCTCAACGGGCGCTAGTTAGCCGGTCTAACTCGCATGGAATCTCCTCGTCTTCTTCTGAAGATGTCATGTCGTCACTCCGTTTTGCGCTGCTGCTCACATCCTCATCACTCGCCTACACACACAGACATACAGACCACAATACAATTACATGGACATTATCTTCTGGCATCAATGCTCTTGGCGCGGTCGTTTGTGCAGAGGTCACTACTAGAAAATAAAGGGGCAATTAAGCGATGCTCCAGCAGCAGATGCAATATGCTCAGGCTTGTGCTCAGACGGTCAGACGGTACGGTAGTATGAATACGGTACGGACCGTCTTTTGTAAAAGACGGCGTATTATCAAATTTTAGTGACCGTATTATACCGTCTAGACGGTGTAAGGTACGGTGCCAAGCTGGCACTGCCAGTGCAAAAATGGCCTCAGAAAGGCCTCTTCGCCCCAAACACCTCCCATTTCCACCTCCCGCATGCTTCTCTCATGTATTGACGCCACGCAATGGGATCCCGGACGACCCTGAGGCTGGGTTGGGGCATCAGCTCGGGGGAAGGGCCCAGCAGTGGCTTTGCATGGAAACTCATATTCGGACGCAGTACTCGATTTCTGGTCAATAATTCGTGTATTATTCATAAACAATTATTGCAAATGGTTTTAAGCCGAAGTTGAAGCCAAACGGCCTAATAACACCAAAATCGCACTGCAAGGCGACCACCGTCTTGTATGGTTCGAGACCATACTAGTCAGCTCCACCGTCTTAGTTCAGTACGGTACCGTAAATACGGTTAGAATCGCTCTAGTACGGTAAATACGGTCAGAATCGCTTTAGTCGCACAAGCCTGAATAAGCTGTTGTGGTGTACAAATGCAGTAATTCAATTTAAACAGACAAGCAACTGAAAACCCGAGCAATGCTACATTCCTACCTGTAGCTGCCAGGCATCAAAGTATACACCACCATGTCCCTTGGCCATGAGTTCGTCGTGAGATCCTCGCTCAACAATCACGCCGCCCCTTAGACCAATTGATGTAAATCATGAATGAGTGGGTGAGTAGGTTGTAGTTGCAGAGACATAAACCAAAATGCAGAAAGCACGCTAGTGGGCCAAGCTTTACAAGACATTTATAAGCTTGGTTAAATTGCCCAAGGAACCCGCCAACTGTCACTCACTTCAGCACGACGATTGTGTCGCAATGCTTCACAGTGGACAGACGGTGGGCAACAAAGACGGACGTGCGCCCCTACAGCCAATTGCGTGAGGCGTTGGGAAGCAGTACAAGTTAGCAAGGTTAGTATGCTTGCTTCCAGTGCTAGCGCTATCCGACCTCACTGTTACGTGCAGGATGTACCCAGTAACACAGAGAATTAACGAATCGAGTCGATAACCCCTTTACCACACAATATCGATCAGCGGCATGCAAATAGAAAAACCGACTCCATCCCTCAGGTTCTTACTTGTGCTAGCTCAGACAAGGAGCCCATGATTTGAGCTTCTGTCCCACTATCTAGACTAGAAGTTGCCTCATCGCAGATAAGAAGGCGAGGCTGCCGAAGGAAGGCGCGTGCAATGGCTACCCTCTGAGTGGTGGTATGGGGGGCAAAGTATGTATGTTAAAAATTGCCCAAAGCAAAAAAGCAGAGTGCTTATGATTACGAGTAAAGCTTGAGCAATCTGGATCATATGTGACATTTCACGCAACGTCAGGCATTCAAAGGCAAGCTGTGTTTCACCTGCTTTTCTCCCCCAGACAATTTTAGCCCACGCTCGCCCACAACTGTGCACAAATAGAGGCACTCTCCAATCAGTAAATCAGCGCAAACATGTATATTACATCTGGTGCAAAAGTATCACAAAACAGAGGAAGGGTATGAAATGAAGGCGATGCTGTGATGGCATTGCTTTAGGAGTCTGTAGCAAATTTCTGCTGCATTAAAAAGGCTGACTTCTTGCTGCACCGCAACAGCTGATGTGCTGAGTCTTATACTTTATTACAAAAGTGATTTCACACGACCGCCTAAACGCACGCACCAGACTTGTACTGCTCAGGCATGGCCATGACAGCGTCATGCAAGGATGCCAGCCTTGCTGCCTGTAGAAGGTATGATAAGTATAAAACTCGTTTTATAATCGTAATCCCTGTTCTAAAACGTTCTTGCCATTTTATTGTACTTGACATTTTTAACTACATTACCTGAATCACTTCATCGTCGCTGGCCATCGGCTGTCCGTACCTGAAAATTTCGGAGCAAGTTGGGATAGAAGTGCATCGGATTGGATTTCTTGTGCAGCCTCAAGAAAGGCAGCCTTTGCAATGGGCTAAAGAAAGAGGGGCTCTGCACTCCCACCTGATATTTGACATGATAGTGTCGTTGAGCAAAATTGTCTCTTGGGGCACCACGGCCACGGCCTTGCGCAAAGCCTGCAACAGATGTAGTAGACATACATAAGACACAAAAAGTCAGAGCTGATCTGCAAGTGCAGAGTTTCAAAGCTTTTGCAAGTTGCAAGTTTTCAGAGCAGCACATCCGCAGCAGAGTCACTGCTCTTACACACAGATGTATATTTAATTAGCCGATTGAATTTAAGACGCACCTCGACTTTGAGGTCACGCACATCTACTCCATTCAATTTAACAGATCCAGAGCGCACGTCATAGAGCCGTGTGAGTAGCTTGAGCATCGTGGATTTTCCTGTGGAAAGACAAGAATAGGCGTTGTGTAGCAAAAGCATTCAGCCGTAAATAGCGAATGCAAACAAGACCAAAAGGCAGGGTGATCTCAGACCTCAGTGTGTATGGCACCTCAAATGCAGTTCAACGGCACAGGAAGAAAAAAGCTGACCTGACCCAGAGCTTCCAACAAAAGCCATGCTCTGTCCAGGCTCAAGCGTAACTGAGATGCCATGCAAAATCTGTGAAGTGGGCAAGGAGTAAAGAACACGTTTTACAGGGAATGTATGCGATCAAGGAGCTCCTTGGAAATAATGGCACAATCTCTTGAAGCGGCCACAAAACCACAAATGTATCAATTGTGGCATGGATAACAAACAGCCCACAGTAAGCTGTTGCTCTGAGGTTACCAAGGGGGGAAAAGCACTTTTAAAGATAGCATCTCTTTTTAAATCCTTTCCCACCTCTCTAGAAGCTGAGTACCCAAAGCGAACATCCTCCATCTCAACATGAAGCCCTCGCTCACTCCCACTGGCCGTTCTCCCACTCTCAGATCTAACACTCCACTCCTTGCTGCTGCTGCTGCTGCTGCTGCTGCTGCTGCTACTACTGCTGCTACTACTGTTGCTAGCAAAAGGCATATGGCTATGGCTGCTGCTGCTGCTGCTTCCGTTCAGGCTGTTACCGTCCAGGCTACTGTCATGGCCATGGCCAGCATTGCTGCCGCTGTGATCTCCAGCTGCCACCCCATTGCTGTTGTAGGAAGTAGAAGCCTTTGCGAGGTGAGCATTGTTCTCTGGGACTTCCTCCTTTCCATCCTGTGGTGAGAGATTAAATATTAAATGTTCTAGAACTTTAGCCTCCAGTTGTCTTAGGGCCTATATTGGGCAATCAGATGTGCAACTGATTTAAAACAGGTTGCCTGCCTAGGTCACACATCCAATGTTGGTGGCTCAGGTATACTGATGCCTTTCTGACTCATTCAAGAGGAGGCATTGCCCCTAGCTTTGTCAATAGACGTAAGCAGGCTGTACTGCCTCCGAATAGGAAACACCAAATAACAAGCCCACCTTTTGCAAGAAGAAAGGGCTCTTGTGCCCTCCAGATTGGATTGGATACACTATGCACGGGCTGAAACCAAACAAGTCACCTAGCTTCTTTTTAACGGCATTACCGACCTTGATATGTGACTTGGTGCGGAGGATGCCGAAGAATTCCTCCATGTCAACAAGGGCAGAACGCAGCTCGCGGTAAAACCTGGGAGGATAGTGCACAAAACAGGTTAACACGTGCACGCTTTGCCGAGTAAAAATAGTTCGTCAGAGACACAGGTTTTAGAGGGAAGCAGGAATGAGCAAAATGCGCTCTTCCCCCTTCACATTACAGAAAAAAAGAGCAACCAGCCTTGCCATATATGATTTCGACCCTTTGTCAGCACACCTGACTTTAAGGAGTGATGGTAGAGTGCAGTTTGGGTAGGGGGGTACATTGGGATGGGGTGGGATGTGATGGGATGGGATGGGATAAATTGGGATTTATATCAGCGCAAGCAATGGCTCACACTACTCACCATCCTAAAAACTGCAGTGGCGCCCACAGCTGCAGCAGGAGGCCTTGGATCATCATGAGGTCGCCAGCGGTCACGCAGCCCCCCCTAAATCAAGAGAGCGTGCAAATGAAGTCTTGTGAATTAACGCATGATACCAGTGTTGACAAAGATGGAAGACGGTGTACGTGCCTTGCCAAGCCTAGATTGAACTCAGGACGCAGCAACACTGTGCACATGCCTTGCCAGCTTACATCACAGTGTGCGCACTTTGACAAGCCTAGAATGACTCAGGACGCAGAAATGAAGTATACTTTGCACTTACACAGTCGTGTTGACAGCAGTGACGAGGATGGAGGTTAGGCCAGCGGACAAAATTAGGGCTTGGCCAGCATTCAACAAAGAGGCCAGGCGTTCTGTTTTAATTGAGGCAGCTCGATAGCCCTGAGTTGAATTGGCAGGTGGATGTACGTAATCGAAAGGCGTTAGCATGAAGACATACCGTAGGTCACTTTAGATCTAAATCATAATTGAGATGTTTATTCATTTGCAAAGCCCTCTTCGAGCCCTCTTCGAACTAGATCTGAAATCAAAAAAAGTCAGGGCATTTTCATAAAATAGTCTCCCAAATGTGCCAGTGTGAAGCCCCTGGCCCTGTTCTTGAAACCCTCTCAGCAGCAGCAACAGGTTTTCTCACAGCAACACCCTCTCCAGCATCAGCCAGGGGTGCTTAACACACCCACAGAGTGAGAAGTCAACCCTGGCAGAGGCCCTTGCGGACATAAAACGGAATTGGAAATTTAACCACAAACCCCCTACGAACCAAAAACGATTGATTTCTAAATTTGGTATTACAAAGTGGTTGTGGACCTACGGAAGTATGCAGCAAACTGTGCAACAGGGAAAGAAGAGGTGTGTTCAATCAGTTCTTTTATGGACTCAATAGTTTGTGCTATTTGCCTATTATGTTATTATGTGGCCTGACGAGTCGTTTTCTGAGATTTTGGTTCATTACCACCCTCCCTGGAAAAATTACATACCGTACAGACTGTTGGCCAATGCGAAGTTTGGAAAAACCCAATTATTAACCCCAATGCGACCTATGCGAGGGCCTTTGGCCCTCTGAGCTGCACGTACACGCGTGTGTGCGCGTACGTGCGTGTGCGTGCGTGCGCGTATGTGTGTGCGTGCGTTGTATACGTGCGTGCGTATGTTTACGGTTGTGTACATGTGCGCATGTGTTGTATACGTGCGTGCCTGTGTATGTGTGTGTGCGCGCATATGTGTGTGTGCGTACGTGTGTGCGTGCGGGTACGTGAGTGCGCGCGTACGTGTGCGTGTGTGCGCATGTGCGCGTACGTGCGTGTGTGTGCGTGCGTGCGTGCACGTTTGTATGTGTGCGTGCGCATACGTGTTTGCATGCGTTGTATATGTGCGTGCGTGTGTATGTGTGTGCGTGCATACGTGTGTGTGCATACGTTTGTGCGTGCGGGTTACGTGTGTGCGCGTGCATGCACATTCATGTGTGTGTGTGCGTGCGCATACGTGTGTGCGTGTGTTGTATACGTGCGTGCGTGTGTATGTGTGTGCGCGCATACGTGTGTGCGCGTTTGTATGTGCGTGCGGAGTTTGCGTGTGCGTGCGCGTAAGTGTACGTGTGTGCGCATGTGCGCGTGCGTGCGTGCACATGTGCACGTACGTGCGCGAGTGCGTGCGCGTATGTGTGTGTGCGTGCGCATACCTGTGTGCGTGCGTTGTGTACTTGTGCGTGTGCATGTGTGTGTGCGTACGTGTGCGCGCGCGAAAAGAGGTGCACCTCCCCCCCCCCAAATGCTTATTTCACAGTAATTGCCCCCCTGTTATCTCAGGCCTTTTTTACAGATTATCAGATCTAGGGATCCTGATTCTTGCACCCAGCCAAACAACTATTTTGGCAGGCCCGACCTTGACTCTACATGCTCTGAAAACCACCGGAAAATTGATATAAACAATTCTGTTTTTACACTAACCGCCCCCCCCCCCCCAATATATATTAAACCGGTTTAAGCAGCTTCACCACTGCTCCCTTTTATTTAACGTTAATTAGGGGTGGTGATATAAAAACCATTACAGTAATAGGAGTTTACTCTGTACCCCTGTTGCGTCCCGATGGCAGACTCAGGTATTGGTATGTAAACACCACTTTTTAACCTGGCAAGCAGGAAGGCAAACACACGCACCCAGCCCACGTACTATCCTTGCTGGGTTGTTTTCAATTCTGACTTCATTTTATTAAGGCCTCACCTTCAAATACTCGTTGTATTGTAGAACCTGCTCAAGGTAGATGAAAGAGGAAAAAAGAAAGCTTTGATTGAAGCAAGTTGCAAGGAAAACAAAAAGGAGCAAGAGCAACACTGACAAACAGCAAGGGGTAGACGTTTACCTCACCTCCAACTTCTGGTTGCCAAACAATGCCACTGTCTCAAAATTCAAAAGGGCGTCCACACACTTGGCACCTACGCAGCTTGTGTAATTGCGTTATTAAGGGCTGCAGCTCAAACCACGCATACTGCCATCCTACAAGCTGCATCATCTTTTGCCTTGACTAAGTATGCTATCAAGGCAACCCTTCTTCTACTTCTCAAACGTTCTTACCCCTATCTTGGAGAGCACCCACCTGTGGCATTGTCCAGCACGTTCACCTCCTTGCGTGCTTCAGCAGCAACCTAGGAGCAAAGCAGTAGTGGGCAGCAGTGAGACATCTCAGCCCGAAGAAACAACGTCCCATGTTATGCACTCATCCTGAATGGAATGATGCTGTTTTAGGGACTTGTGATGACAAAACAGAGTGAATTCAAGATGACGCTACGCCTGCCTTTTTTTGGTACATCAATGCTAGCACGGTGCCAGCTTCATGTTGTTACATGTTGCAGACAGCCTCCATTGCATCTCTGTATACCTACTTCTCAAGAGGATGATGTGTGTGCGTGCGCTCTGCAGGAAGGTTAAGCAGACAGATTACCCAAAGGAACAACTGTAAGAAATGACCCACCCTGGTCATCACCACACTCCATGAAACATATGCAGCAAATGTAGCTACCACTAAAGCACCCTGCGTGTGTGCATTTTTGTGTGTGCATAGGGTTGTGTATTTATGTGTCTCTGTTTGTGCAAATGTATGTTATGTTTGTGTGAGCGTCTGTGTGTTATTTGTGCTAAATCTCTCTTTGTTCAGCACATTCCCAGGAACTGCACATCGCTGACAACCGTGCTCATTGCTTTCCTCACTAACATATTTCCTAGCACTGAACCTATTTCCAGTGCTTGTAGGAGCCTGTTAAAATTAACTATCTGTGACCTGCTGTGCCACCGGAATGCTACTCATGTGGCAATGTGCCTAAGGGTCTGGATGGCTTCAAGCCAACAAATGGCCCTATATTGCGCAATAATGCTTTTGATCTCTCTTACCACAACCGGTGAGAAGGAGTGTGCTAAGACAGCACATACGACGAACAGTTCCAGCGCTGTTGGAATGAAAGTGAAAATGACGGCCCGGTACAGCATTTGAATACTTCTCGTTCCTGGGAGGTTGTCAGTTGGAGAACAGAAGCATTTTTTGCATTAAAGAGCGGTACCCAGGCAGCAAGGCCCTTCATGATAATTGGTACCAAAGTAGCTAAGACACTAAATTACTATGGGGAAGAGCGAAACACCACGAGTCATGACAAAAGTCAATAGCCCTGGAAAAATACGATCTGGCTTAAAGCCGAAGCACACTTTCCCATTAGATCATAGTAAACCCTAGCAGATTTGTAGAGTTGGCCAGAACCGTATATATGCACCGTATATGACCGTATATTTGGTGATCTCCCAGCCAAAAACACCGTATATACACCGTACATATATGGTTCTGGCCAACCCTACAGATTTGGCACGTGAGTAGTACCTCGCTCCAGGATGCGTGCCACTCGGCCTGTGCGTCTTTCCAGGTGGTACTGCACATCCAGGCCCATGATGTGGGAAAATGTGTGGAAGGCCACACGCCTTGAGGCTGCCTGCACAAATGTGTAGCACGAATATGTAGGGAAGGATTAGGAGTAAAACTCTTACCAAGCAGCCGCGAATTTACGAAGATGTATTTTGTGAGATTGATAAAAAGCATGCTATGTACAGCTCTGCAAGGCCTTGTCTAATGGGAAACATAGGCAAATGTTATCGTACGTGCCTGTGGCTGACAGCAACGTAGTAGCAAAAGAGGGTAGCACACAGCTACCGTGCTGCACAGCTAATTTAAGACACAAATAGTGTAGCTTTGTGCCTCACCTGGGATACTGGGCTGAAGAGGGGGCCTTGCAGCTCTTTGCTACAGTGCTTGAGCATGTCACATGCGCCGTACCTACAGCGCGACACACAAGCAATGAGTATAGTGGGCAACCCAGATTAGCATGGGTCGAGCATGGATCAAGCAACGCCATAAGCGACAAGCGTGCAATGCAGTAGAGGGTCGAGGAAGTATGGTTAATAAGTGCAAGGAAAGAACCCCCTCTCAGCCACGCCATTTGCATACGATTGCACCCTGGAACACGAAATGCCCGTTGACACCATCAAAAACTCAAAAGGAGGGAGGGCATGGACAGAAGGATCTACTGCCACGCCGATTAACTCACAGCAGGAGCGCCTTCGTAGCCGCGGCGACGGCCACCGCAGAGGGGGCAGAGGCATGCAGTGAGAATGAGTTGACTGCATCTCGGATCATCAAGGGGCACACGAGGCCTGCAAACAGAGCCCTTGCGACAATTTAGTAATTGTTTATGGGAGAATGTGAGATGGAAGCTGCTTCGCCTATCTCTTTCAGCATGGCAGGTTGGTGCGGGTGAAGCGAGATCATGCTGCTGTAATGGAAGGTGCATGAGAAGGTGCCCGTCTCTGTTTGCATACACTGATTACGCGTGCTTCCAATCCCACCAGCAGATTTACTGAGCAGAAGGCACATGAATGCAAGGCCCACCCTCCAGAGCAAAGCACGCTCTTCCAACGCTAGCCTGCAACAGGGCGAGAAAGAGAGAATGGGTGTTGTTAGAAGAGATAAGAGATAAGTAATGGCACAGATCAATTCCATTTATCAAATTGGCTCACCTGATCAGGTAGGGCAGGACGTGCTGGAAATCTGAAGCTTGAGGTGGAGGGGGGAGGGAGAGAACCTTTTCATTTTTGGCCAGGACATCTTTGTAGTTCAATCCCAACGGGTTAAAGGTGTTTTCTGTAGTAGCTGCCGCAGCACTGCTGCTGCACACCACGCTCCTGAATATGTATGTGTGCACATGTGTGCATGTTTGCCTGTGTACGTGTTTGTGCGTGTGTGTATGTGTATGTGTGTGTATGTTTATGTGTATGTACGTGCGTGCACTTGCGTATGTATGTGCGTATGCGATGTGTGTGTATGTGTGCTTGTTTGTGTGTGTGTGTATGTGTGTGTATGTATGTGTATGTGCATGTGTGTCTGTGCATGCGTGTGTGTATGTTTATGTGTATGTACGTGCGTGCACTTGCGTATGTTTGTGCGTATGTGATGTGTGTGTGTGTGTGTGTATGTGTGTGTGTGTGTTTGTTTGTTTGTGTGTATATGTGTGTAATTATGTGTATGTGCGTGTGTGTGTGTGTGTGTGTTTGCGTGTGTGTTTGTGTGTCATCTGCACACCTTTGTGGCCGTACACAGGGAGAGATTGATCTTTTTAAAAGACCCAATGGCTGGCTTGCTGGTGTGCCTGTGGTCGGACAGCTTTTGAGACCGAGCATTTTACAATCTTACATAAATTACTTTCATTATGTTCAATGCATATTGTTCAACCAGACCACAAGTTTGTTAGCTAAAGCAGATTTTTTAGTATTTGTCATCGCTTGACACACAAATTTGGGGATTACTATGCTGCTCCAAAGCTCGATAAATCCACGCTTCTCTGCGAGAGCATCCGCTGCTCGTCCAGCCGGTGTTTCATCCCGCCGCGCTGTTGTGAGCTGCAAAGCGCAGAAGCAGGAAAACACATGGGCCCCAGCAGTTGCAGCTGCATGTCTGGCCACGTTCGTGAACCTGCAAGTTGGCTCGCCAGCACAGGTGTGATAAGGCAACTGCCGAATGCAAACAAGTGCTGCAATCTCAGAAGCACACAACACACCTGCCACTGGCATTCCTGGCCACATGTTCCTGACCCTAACCCCGCCTCTAACACACTCGTATCTGCCTTCTTCACCACCATCAACGCAGGCTGAGCTGAACAAGTATGAAGCATCCATGGAGGGGGAGTTCAGTGGTGCTACATCACAGCAATGGGGAGACACAGACATAGGTAGAGGGGGGGGGGGGGTGCGCGCGCGAGTTTGTGTGTGTGTGTGTGTGTGTGTGTGTGTGTCAATTGTGTTTTGTATGGATGTTGGTGTGGGAAGGGGAAGGGCGTGGCTGGCTTCTCAACCCTAAGTTCGGATTTTCGAGTGGGTGAAGGTTGGGATAGGGGTGGGTGGGATTGTGTTCTGTATGAGTGTCGGTGTGGGTGTGTGTCAAGGAAAAGGTCGTGGCTACTCTCTCTCTCTCTCTCTCTCTCACACACACACACACACACACACACACACACAGATGGCCGGGACTTCTCAAACCAGGTGTGCACCTTATTGCTCTACTTCAAAATAATGCTCGTTCAGCATAGACCCTGCTTCCTCTCGACGTTTCTAGCTGCTATTCTCAGTTGCACTAACTTTTGACTGTTTGTTGCAAGGTTTGGTTCAATCTCATAGGTCAGATGTCTGCCCTATGTGCTCACAGGATCTGCGTCGCAGCAATTTCACATCAGTGTCGGCTAAGAAGACTAACTTTAGCAACAGCAACTTCAGTGGAGCCTATTTCATCAAAGCAGTTGTAGCTGGTAAGATGGTAACGAGGCACACAGTGGTTCTTAGACAGTTTCCTCTATCCAAATGAGCGTGAGCTTGTCTTTCCCGCTTGTGTGTAAACCATGTGCAACTCATTTGCTCATTTGCACCTCTTCTTCAGGGGCCAACTTTGAAAATGCGTATGTCGCGGATGTCCTCATGGATCGCGCGGTGATGGTGGATGCAAATCTGCGCAATGCCAACTTTGAGCGCACAGTAAGTCATGACAGTGTTGACAGCTGTAGTAGCGTGATGTAAAAGGCATTCTTGCAATGCAAGGTTAGGTGTTTTATTCCAAAGTGTACTGTTACATTAGCATTGAGTGTCAGGTCCGCAAATAGTTACCAAAAAAAGAGGGAAACCCTTGATAAGTGGGGAACAGCTCTACTTTGGTACTGAGTACCGTAGGTTTCCTTCACTGTAGGAAAGGAGAGGGTGACTGGGGATCAGGAGGCTTTTGAGCTTGGCCTGAATTGTTCTTGTCATTCTGGTATTTGATGTAATTGATGACAGTATAGGAAGAGGGCATCTCTAATATGGGAAGCTGAAAAGCGTGCAGATGGAGCTTGGAGGCAAGCCTTTTAACTTTAAAAACAACCCCAGTTCCTTGACAAGTGTGGGAGCGTTGCTAGCGACGCTGAAAAATTGGCAAAGCCCATCACATGCGCAACATGTGCATGCGTATGCACGTATGCGTGTGTGTGCGTCAGTGCTTCTTTTTTGGAGGCGTATGACGTCTTAAGACGTGAAACCCCTACTGTTTGGGCGTGGGGGAAAGACGGGAAACCAAGGATTTGGGCCCCGGGGGGTCTCCCGGCAAAAACCGACCAAGTGCACTTCGAGGCCTTCGTGGGCCCTTCGAGGGCCTAAATTTAGCCTCAGAAATCGAAAACTTTATATTTTTTTTAAGTTTGTTTAGGTGGTTGGTTCGCCTGAAGGAAAGAGAACCAAGCAGGGAGAGAGTGATGGAAGGTATAAATAGGGGGAAAAGCATGGTGAGACCAGAGCCATGCAGCCTGCATGGCTAGAGCAGAAGGATGGGCCTCCCAAGTGCACACAGAAGGGCATGCCACTGGACAGGAATCAGCCTGCGTGCAGCAAGTGGTTGCAAGATGCAGGTCTGGGGGAGGACAACCTGTACTACCTCTGCTGCAGCATTTGCAGCACCAAGGTAGCAGCATGCAAGTTTCAAAGCAAGTCCCAGAATATTAAAATTCATGAGGCAAGCCAGCTGCATCAGCGCGCAGCACTGAAGTGGCAAGAGATTCAGGACAAGAGGGGTGTGTTGCAAGGTTACCAGGATGCAGCTGCACAGCTCACAGCTCAGCGCCGTGCCGGACAAACAGCAAGCCTCAAGACGCGCACAGTAGGCTTACAGACGTATCAGTGTTGGTACATGCTTTATTTTTGTTGTAGGGCCATGCCTGAAACATTTGATTTACCACGTGCACAAACATTGCGGGCTGGGCATGAAAGGGTGTAAGACATCAGACAAAGGTTTTCAAAATGGCCGTGATGTGAAATAAAGGTTTTCCAAAATTTAAATAAGAAGCACTGGTGTGCGTGCGTGTATGCGCGTGTGTCTGCCTGTGTGTTTGAGCGTTTGTATGTGTGCACGTGCGCGTGTCTGTGTGTTTGTGCATGTGTATGTGCGTGTGTGAGCCTGTGAGTAATCGCGCGCTTTTGTGTTTGTGTGAGTTTGTGCGCATGCATGTGTGTATGTGTGCGTGTGTGTGTGCGCGTATGTGCGTGCTAGCCTATACGTGTGTGCCTTGTTGCCCCACAGACGCTGCAGTGGTGTGCGTGATGCTGTACTAGAGCATCCTTTGCTGAAGCAGGCGTGAAGTTGTGCTGCTGCTGCTGTTCCCTGTCTGTTGAGAGGGTAGGTGCAAGCATGGTGCCCGGGCTGGCCATGATGCCTGAACTCTGCTTCAACACACAGTGCGCAGCAAGCACCTGCACCGTGCGCTCCACGCCCCGCGAACTGTCCAAGCCAACACGGACCGCGTCCTGAAGCATCACTTTGGAAATTCTTTAATTATTTGGCCAGAAAACGAGATTTTTTACTAATTCTTGGAGGCCTCTCCGAACTGAGTTTGAAGTGATAATTTAATTATTTATAGCGGTTTTGAGGGTGAAAATTGAAATGAGCTCCAAGCGCGCCAGTGTGAACCCCCTGGCCGGGTTCTTGAAGCCTCAGTCCCCAGCTGAAAGGCCGGCTGCTCAAGGCAAGGGGAACAGGCAAGAGGAAGGAGGCAAAAGCGGCAAAGGCAAGAGGAAGAGGCAAGAGGAAGAGGCAAGAGGCAAGAGGAAGAGGCAAGAAGCAAGAGGAAAAAGCTGCAGAGGGAGATGCAGCTCGAGGAGCTGCAAGAGGAAGAGGTAAAGGCAAGGCTTTCCCTGCTTCTGAGCACTGTGCAGCATCAGCCACAGCTTCAGCCTCAGCCACAGCCTCAGCCACGGCCTCAGCTTCAGCCTCAGCCACAGCTTCAGCCTTAACAAACAGCAGTAGCAGTGCACAGGCAGCATTGGGGCTCTCGAACTCAAAAATTAATTCCCGACAGGGCCCTCCCGAAGTGCCCTCAAACTCAAAAATAAATCCCCAGACCCCCTCACGAACTAAAATCCAAAATTTAATTATTTTTTTGAAAGTGTGGTCATGACGTGAACGGACGGAATTTTAAAGCCCATGAAGTTGGTATTACTTGATTCTGCTTGCATGTTAAACTGTGAACTTTGCAGCCAGAACCAACCAAGGGCTTCTGACACAGCATCTGCAGCCAGGGAAGTGTGCTGATTGATACTGCACCAGCAGGAAGTGATCCGGGGGCCTGGCCGAGAAATCCTGGGCAGCTTCCTGGGGCTGCCAAACATAAAACTTGTCTCTAAAACTTTGCACACGGCACCCCAGGTTCTAAAAAAATATACATATGGCGCGGTACGAGTTTTGGCTAGGAGCCTGTGTCGAGTTTCAGCCCGTGGGGTTGCCTGGGTGGGCCTGGGGAGGCCTGTGTGAAGTGTGGTGGGAAGGAGACAACGCTAGGGGCTCACGCCCCCACGAGGGGGGCTTTGTCATGGTGAGGGTATTACAGATGGTGCCACCCATGCCCAAGAGAACGATGCAGTAGAGCCATGGCGGCGACTCGTGTGCTCTGTTCCTTCGAGACACATAAAAGCAAGAGACAATAAAAATTGTATCATTGCACATGCACGTACACTTTACTGTTTCATTGCAGGTTTTCACCAGGTCAGACTTGTCACGAGCTGACATTTATGGCGCAGATTTCAGCAACGCGTTGCTGGACAAGTCCATGCAAATGCAACTTTGCAGATACGCAGATGGTGTGAACCCTCAGACGGTGAGACTCGCACTTGTTCTTTAGTTTGCGTGCTTTTAGACATTCGTCAATCAGTGTTGCGCAGCATGCGTAAAATAAACTGGGTTATCAGTCATACTGTCTCCATCTTAATTTGTTGAGTGAGATCCTGGAACGGTTGTAATACAGGGGTAGATTGTTGCATGTCCATTGCCCCTTATTCTTCACCGCGTGACAGCGCATTCTTGCTTCCTTTTTCAGGGTGTCTCGACTCGTGCTTCACTAGGATGCGGGAGCATGCGGAAATTCAAAACAGCCACTCCCTCTGCTGTGGATGGTCCGCAAGTTCCTGATGAAGACAAACAGGCTTTCAGGGATGTTCTGGGTCCACGCAATGGTGGAAGATAAAATTTTTCATAGTGCATCAGAGGTACTATTTGCCAGAGGAATCCAAAAGGCATCATTTTTAATGTGTGCACAATTGCTGGTGTTGGCAAGTGGCTGCCGGTGCCGTGAGAGTGTCGTCTTCTTTTAAAATTACTAGATAACCGTGAACTTGGATGCAGTTTCTCTTACTCTCCTGCACGACTAATTTAATGCAGAGCAGCTGTGGTGTAGATCTGCTACAGTGTGTTATTCCCACCCTTAGTTGTGTTATGAACTTGAGATGTTTACTGATGTGAACATTTTAAAAGTTTTTTTCTCGACCGGAGGCCCCTGCCAATTGAAACGGGTCTAGATTTGCGTGATGTCCGTCCAGCTCATTCAGCAGCTAGTGACATACGAGTCTGATGCTTGCTCCAGGCAGTGATTTACTTGACCTGATAAATTCTTGTGTTGTTGAGTTGCCAGAATGTTTGAAGATCTTTATCAAGTGTCTCTTTGTCTGCACTGAAGGCCGTTTCCCGGAATGAACCTAGTGATCCTTTGTCTGATCGTCTGACTTTTTGAAATGTTGTGTGACTCAATCCATTTCCTTATCGTTCTTTTTTCTATATGCTGTAACGACGTCTTGGCGGCTAAGGTAAGGTAAGGTAAGGTTACATCACTATATATGCCTCAAAGGGCATCTCAGCGGAAGTTTGGAAAAAGCCTGAAACTATACCTGGCTAACAAAAGAAACAGAAGCTA
>Ga0307963_1001684_pt1:0-12500 | contig 17115 bp, 16 predicted proteins | sample OrgLakmetagen594_FD_201829 | JGI IMG/M metagenome (GOLD analysis project Ga0307963, IMG submission 201829) | Saline water microbial communities from Organic Lake, Antarctica - #594 | ecosystem: Environmental > Aquatic > Non-marine Saline and Alkaline > Saline | place: Antarctica: Organic...
GAGGGGGGGACAGAAACCCTTACAGAAACAGCATACAGCATACAGCATACAGCGGGCCCCAGGACGTTTGAGTTTGCAGCGGGAATGGGGATGGATGGAAACCATGGAAACAGCACTTGCACGCATCAGCACCTAGCCTCACAGAGGAACAGCATCTATAGCACTACATCAACACTACATTTCCAGCTGCTGCCCTGCACTTGAACACTAGACGCCACAAACATGTTCGAAATTTTGACACAGACTCAGTTCAAAGTGATTTTTTGCTCTTACTCTTTACCTGCAGGTGCCCCATCTACCAGACCTCGGTCGACACAGTATGTGGAGAGATGGTGGCACCACGATTCAGCAGTAGCAACAGTTAATCCGTGCTCAGTTTCAGTACCAGTTCAGTACCAGTGCAGTAGGTTACACAGACCAGTTTCAGTAGTCTCAAACTTGTGTTCAAACTCCAGTTGTCCTTGCCTTTCCAACTTGTCCAACTTATTTTTTGTGCAATGTGTGTGGGTTTTGACCTTTTGAAAGGTAACTATTTTTCAGTACGCGTCTACTTTGGTGAACCAACGTCTACACTTTGATGTGTTTTTGCCTACTCTATCTCGTGTCTTTAAGGTTAGCATTTCCAGTTGCGTCACAGCCCTTTTTTTACTTGGTTTGTTTTGAGGTTTACCTCGTTCTCATAGGTTGAGCAGCCATTCCAGGTTGAATGCCTTTGTAATCCAAATTAAACTAAACTAAGTCTGCGCAAAAAGGATGATGCTCAATATTTTGCTCCACACATACACGCTAGCTAGATGGTTACATTCAGACAACATAAGCATAACAATGCCATGCGCATCACAAAAAAACAGTGTTGTTCAGCTCCATTTTTAGAGAGCAAGGGTTCGATAAAGTTGGTGAAATTTTCAGAACATTAAACTGTTCGAGCAGTTTTATGTGCAATTTCAGAAATGGAGGATTTTGCTAGTTTCCATGGCCATATTCGTCCAAAACATGCTTGTCTGTCTTACATGTATATAATATATAATTAACGTGAGCAGAAAAAATCAGAACGTTTGACGGCCATCTGAGGCTCTTTCCTGCGTTTTGGGCTGCAATTTTGGACCAAAAAATGCGAAAAATTGGCATAAAATTCGACGAACTTTTACAGAGAGGGGTCAACTGAGCAAATGTCCTGAAATGTGACGTTTTTGACGCAAATCATGTTTGAATGAAATAGCTAGATGGTTCATGAAGTTTGGGGCCAAAAGGACTACCCCAGTGGTCTGGACAGAAGTACAGTCCAAATTTTGGCACTGAGTTTCCACATTACAGCCCATCACGCCCCAACCAGGGCCTCTGTTCATCCCAAAACAAGACAGGAGGCCTTCCTTTATGATACCAAATGATCCAGGGGTTTGAAAAGTATATTTAGTGAAGGTTGGTCTTCCACTTTTTGGTACCCCTTTTGTTGATTTCCTCTTGAGGGAAATATGGGGTATCTGGCCAAGTACTGCTCCGTTTTGCCCCATTCCTGTTGCAATGATATTCTTTTTAAATGTAAACGACTATTGTAAAAATGACACAAGTCAGGTCAGTGGGTAGTGAGATATGAGATAATGGTGGTGAAAAACAGGGTTCACGCCGCGGGCAATTAGACGTTTTAGCCGAAACTGGCAACATTGAAGCTCAGGTGCTATCAGCTACCTCTGGGTACTGAGCTTGATTGTTGCCAGACCCGGCCACGATACTCAATTCACATTTCAAAACCACCCCTGTTTGGGGCCTCAGATGACCACCTCTGGAACTTTTAATAGCTAACGAACGGCATTAATAGGGTTTGTTGAAATGCGTGAAACCGGACTTTTGACCGAACCCCGAACTGAACAACCCTGCAAAAAAAGTATCAGACTGTACCGTACATGTCAGCCTGTACCATACTTGTCAGTCTGTGCCATATTTGGCTGCCGGTCATCCCCTTTGCGCAAGCCCTCAGTTCTATTAGGTGCGCTTCACACAGCCTATCAGCCTACCCTTTTGAGCTGCCGGTAACCTTATTTGTGACTCTTCCCGCAGGCCTTTGGGAAAAAACCCTTTGTACATTCAAAATTCTCTGTTGCATTCACTGCCACCACCTTGACACACACTCAAACACACATACACACACACACACAAACACACATTTAAAGGGTAAAATATGCCCTAGCTGCTGTATCGCATCCACCGCCCTCACCTTAACGCGTTCTCCAACGGCAAAAACTTCATTGCCAAAGTAAAGAGCTTCCGATATGTTGGGAGCGAGCAGAATCCCTCTGGGAAACCCAGCTCCCAGGTGCACTCCCACCGTCCAGGGCGTCGCAAAGCATACCACACCCTCCGCCAGGGATCCAACCTGCGGAGGGCAGGCAGGATTAGTCAGAATCGAATTGTGTGTTGACCAGATCACTGTTTGTTTTACTTTCCCTGTGAGTACCGCACGTACAGTTTTGGCAGTTCCATTTACAAAGCCTGTTTGATGGGTAAATGCATTTGACTTTGATTTTGAGCGTCCCTAGTTCAGTGCTAGAGCTTATAGCACAACCGCTGTCCAACAAATGTGCATATAAAACACTGACTGAGTTTAGCCAAACGCCAATCCCTTACAGACTGTTGCTTTTCTTGCCCTTTCCATTCCTTAGTCCTGACATACTGTATCTGAAACGAAACCTTACTTTGTTTCCCCCCCCCCTTCCCCCTCTTCCTTTTCAGCAGCTTTATGACCCATGAGAATAATGCAAATAGTGCTGGCCACATTTTAGCACAATGCAGGTCATTGTGTTTTACATTAAGCTGATCAGTGCAGGATTCTGATTGGCAGCACTTGCTGGGTTGAACAGGTTTTGGAGTGGTCCGATTTAGTACAATGCAGACCAGTGCCGAGCCTACCTTGAAACCCTGCTGGACCTGTGCCAGTATGTCCTCGTCAGTAGTTGCAGATGGGGCGAGGTGACGCTGCTGTTCTACAAACTTATGCATGAGCTGGACAGGCTTCCTGTACAGTACATGACCTTTTTTTTGGTCTTTATCTGACAAGAGGCCAACAGGGATCTCGTCTATCAGGTCTGTTTTTGACAAGAGGCCGAGATGGATGCCGTAGAAATCCTCGTCTATCACCCGGGCCTGCAAAGGAGAAAGAATAATCGTGGACCCTTTTGTAGTATCCCATACCTTTCCGATACCACCCTGCGGAACTGCTGTTTTTTGTCTGACTTTCCAAATGTATTTCAGATGCGGGGTTGACGGAGAGAAGTAATGCTTTGAAAATATGCTTGATGATAGGTAATCAACATTTTTGAAACACTTTGGACATCCTGCATGTCTTGATCTGCAGCACTTGCATTGAGATAAAAGGAAACAGAAGGATCAGCACCTATAGTGGTGCAAACATCATGCAAGAAAGGACGAAAGCCCTTCAAGGTCAATGCGGTAAGGTAAAAAAGAGGCACAAAATATTATAAAACTGGGAACTGTGCCACCACAAGGATGCAGATGAGCATATGCAACTGAACAGGTTTTATTCTTCTAGAAAACAAGCTTGCCAATTGAACATGAAAATGCACAACCAATGTGGCTGCCCTTATATTATAGAGTGTGCTTTCGATTTCCCCTCTGGCATACATATTTCATATGACACAATAGAAAATGCATGGTAAGCTCGGCAAGGTAATCGATCACAAATACACAACCTTACACCCAGGCCCACACCCACACCCACACCCACACCCACACCCACACCCACACCCACACCCACACCCACACCCACACTCACACCCACACCCACACCCACACCCACACCCACACCCACACCCACACCCACCTCTATGATGTCTCCAGGCCGAATGGCTATGTTGAACTTGGCATCCAAATGGAATTTTGTGTAGTTGGATTTAGCCAGCCAAGCCTGTTTGTCTCCTACTTTAAGCAGGGCACCCGACTTGCAGGTCTGCTGCACCACAGCTGGCACTATCCCATCAAGTTTGGCCTGCAGGGATTCAGGAAAGCCAGACGTTAAAGGGAAAAGTGTGGTTAGAAAGAGAAGAAAGATAGAGAACACAGTGACACCATCTCACCAGGTTTGGCCTGTGTGAATTCAGGGAAGCCAAATGTCAAATAAAAAAGTGCGTAGAAAGAAAAGGAATAACTCAAATCGACGCCGTGTCTCCAGGATTGGACTGCGTGGTGTAAGGAGAGCCAAATGTTAAAGGGAAAAGTGCGTAGCAAAAAAAGGAATAACTCAGTGACGCCGTGTCTCCAGGATTGGACTGCGTGGAGTCAGGAGAGCCAAATGTCAATTGAAAAAGTTTGGTAAGAATAGAATAAAGAATGCGAATTTGGCGTGCGTGGAGTCAGGGAAGTCAGTTGTTAAAAAAGTAGAGAAAACAGAATGAACCAATCCCCAATTGGTTAACAAAAAGGAATCATTTAGGCACTTGGTGTGGGCACCCTTACCAAGCATTCAGATTATAGCTAAATGTCGAGAGGCAGACACTCGCTTCATAGTTGATTATTCATAAGTTTTGATGGGAGGCATTCAATCGCTCATTATATTCGTAGGAATTTGACACGTGTGAGTGCTAGATTGTTTCGCCCTAACCTTTCTTTGCACAGCTCCCTTTGGAGGGGCGAAAGCCCCTAGCGTTGCCTCCCTCCCCAGACCCACCCAGGGCACGTCCCGGGCTGAGACTGAACATAGGCTCCCACCAAACTTTCTACAGAATAATGACGAGACAACTTTTGAGTGCTGTATTGTTTTGTCTATAACATAGGCTCCCAACCAAGCTTTTTACGGGATGGCGACGAGACAAGTATTGAGTGCTGTATTGGATTGCTCACTTTTTTTTCTATTGGACAGGGGCCTGAACCATGTTAGCAGAGAATAATTAATTGATATCTTGTTTTATGCACAATGAGGCTTGCACGTGGGTTTTATTGGTCAATTGCCTTTGCGGCTGGCCTGGCCGGCACACCTTTCAGTGCCTGTTTGAATTAATTAGCATGAACTAAAGCTAAGATTGGCACTCTGCGTAAGTTTAGCAGTTAGCGTACCTGTACGCTGGTCATTATCTTCACTACATGACAGGGAAGCTAGTTTCCAAAACAGACATGGATACACACAGGTGAACTGAACGCAGGATTTCCGACAAACCCCCTCAGTGACTTGACACACATTTCATCACAGTCGGCACATCATCAGATGTGTAGCCGGACCTGTGTTATATTATAAACGCTCACTGACAAGTATATTTATAGGTATTTACGTATTACCCTAAGCCTATTGCAGCTGATTAGCCAAACGAACTGGCCATGTTTTTTTTGGCCTTGTAACCACAAAAACCTACAAGTCAATACGCAGTAATTTGACCCTTGGAACAGGAGGCTGCAGAAAGCGTAACTTCTGGAAGGCACGTGTCAAATTGATTGAACTTATATACTCGGAATACTGGCATCAAGATCTATCAATTGGTATATGTATGAGTCCAATCGGCGGGGGGGGGTCTGGGGGGGGTCAGAGTTTTTCGACCCCCCTCCAAAAATTTACTGGGCCACTCCTACAAAATTTCTAATATATTACTGGATACCTCAGCTCAAGCCCAGTCGATTGCTACCCTTTTTGAGCGAATTGGGCAAAAGGGGGGTCTGTGTACATGTTCAAAAGTCAAAAGGCACAAGCGCTCCGGTGCAGGCCGCGGGGTGAGGCAAGCCAAAGGAGCAGCCATTCACTCCAAGCTTTCAGGATTTGCCAGCATAAGATACTTAGTGGAATGCCGGAAAAATGGGAGCAATTTGGGGCCGTGCAAGCCAGTTATGGGTGCCTGTTGGATCATGTATGCATGGGCGTCCGTATCTCAGTTTTTGACCCACAATTCTGCAACGCTTTGATTTCAGTCCTTAATAGTATGCAGATGGATGCAGAACTCAAAAAGGAGCAAATTGGTACCCTTTTTGTTTGGGTAAGGGCACTGAAAGTTTTATTTTTGGGGGGGGGGGTCCCTCAGGGGTGTCCACCCCAAAAAGTAAACGTGCCTTCCAAAAAACAAACTGTCTCCTGCTGGTCGCCCCTGTGAAAAACTCACCCCCCTGCCAGCCAAATAGTCTCACTTAACTTTGTGCAAGCACACCTCTGCACCCACTCCTCCATTCCGTGACATATGACATGCATTGGATAGCTGACTTTTTGTTCTTTCAGCAGATGCTTGAAGGTTTGGGAGAAGTGCAGAGGCTGGGGAGATATTCGGGCGCGGAGAAATGTGACAAAACAGGCACCATTCTTCACACAATCCACCAACTTGCACCCTCTGAAATTCATAGATCATCGTTTGTTTGGCCACAACTCCCGTGTGAGTTGGGTGTCATGGACTGAATGGGAAGGCAAAGTTGGAAAAAGCGCCCCTATGTAAGGTGGGAGGAAATATGCCAAATCAACCAGGCCACCAATATGGCGGAGTCATAAAATTTGGCCGCAACGCTGAAAGCAAAAACCGCGCTGGAACTCGCAGCAGGTAAGGAGCGACAGATTTTTCTGTCTTTTTCCCCTGTGTCCCTTGTGTGAGTGCCTCCCACTCGCCGGCGTTCCCAGTACCCCTGCCCCAAACTCGACATTACAGCATTGTTATATAACATTCATTATGCTTATATCTTGAAGCAGAGGTCGATCAGGGCAACTTTAGAAATGCACCTTTTCCCAGCCAAAGTGGGTGCAAAATACGCAGCGGGCCCCACAGAGCCCCCCAGAATGCCAAACTTCCAGCAAATGTTAATAATTTAAATATAACATCAAGTCTTTAGCATTCAGATGAGGTGTAGGGGGCTTTGAATTGGGTGGGGAGCTAAATGAGACTGGTAGGGTGCATTTTTCACGGGGACGACGTACTTCGGCCATTTTTATTACCCTGATGACTACCTCGGAGCTGTAACCACACCCGTGGTAGTGACATACATAAAGCGATAAAGCGATTGAGGTTGATGAAATATTTGTGGTCGCGACCAGCCGGAAGCCTGGCTAAAAGGTCCCCCTTGTAACCATAGCAACCTTTATTGCATTATTATGTCGCCACCACACCATTATCGTGTCACCGCCACCACACCATTATTATGTCGCCACCACACTATTATGGTGTCACTTCCCACACCATTATGGTGTCACCACCCACACCATTATGGTGTCACCACGACAGCCTGAGTCTCGGCTTATACTTCAGCTTGTACCACTTAAATATCTCACCTGTTGCTGTGAGACGACAGCCAGTTGAGTGCTGTAGTTTAGTGTAGAATCAGACGAGTGACCATTATCTTCTGCCGATGCAGTAAGAGAGTAAGGATATGTTTCTCTGGCCCCAAAAAACTGAAACAGCCTGCAAATTCAAAGTGGAAACAATGTTGATGTCACGACACATTTTAATGACTAAGTAAGGAGGTTTTGTTATATTCAGTCTTCCTATTTGATTACGCGTAACAGATTATGAGCTCAAGCTGGGAAAGTGGAGCCTTTCAGCTGTTTGCTGAGGTAGCCCTGACCCCAATTTAGCAACGTACGCTGGAAAAAACTAGTGCCATAATCACCTGCACGTGACTAAGGGTGTGTTCTCGTCAAAGCCCCTCAACATAACCTGCGTACAAGGACAAGGTGATGAAACACTGCCAGGGCAAAGGGGATAAAAATACGCCCAAGTCTCCTAAATAGAAAGTGCCAGGGACGCTAGGTCTCAACAGTTTGGGTGGCTAAGGTATCTGCACAAGTCAATTCACAAGCCTGGGTTGCATGTTGCTTACATTTAAGTTGTATGTACTTAATGCCAGCTTATAGTACGTAATTATTGCCAAGTGAGCTGACTCACTTGAATGACCAGTTCGGGGGAACTGTCAAACAGCAGCCTCAAATCACACAATTTCTCCAAAGATTTGAGGGCATTAGGCCGGGGGGGAGGGAAGTCTTCAGCATGAAGGAATGCTTGCAGGAACGGAGTGTGGGGCTGAACATGGAGCAGCAGCTGCGCCCCTTCCTTTGACATGTTCACCACTGTGGCCTCGTAGCGGGAGAGCTCCTGCACAGGAGCAGCAGGAAAAGGAAGGGTACGCATGGTCGCTGAGCAGCAACCCCTTCCTTTGACACCTTCAAAACTATGGCACTGCAAGAGGATGATTGATTACCTCCCAAAGTTCTTGATCCAGAAGATAAAGGTCATCAATAGGCCGGCACATCCAGCTAATTGTAACATACATACAATAATCCTCGACTGTCATCCAACTAACTGCTTGTCATGCAATTTGTTGCTGCCACTGATTGGGCGTAATTGGGCATTTAAATTGGAGCGTAAGAGCCAACTTGGACTCATTCCTATCTGTGTCTCAGTAAAAGGGCGTGTTACTCCATGTTGTACCATGTTGTACCATTGTTGTACCATTGTTGTATGGCTGATAACGTTTGCTTGTACCATTGTTGTTGTACCATTGTTGTACCATTATGGTATGGCTGATAACGTCTGCTTGTATCATTGTTGTTGTACCATTGTTGTACCATTGTTGTACCATTGTGGTATGGCTGATAACGTCTGCTTGTACTAGCAGGCAGGCACCCTGTGCACCTTGTAACAAGATCAAGACCCTTGCAGCAAGATCAAAGACCCTCAGAGCATAATTAAGATCCTTGTATCAAGATAAAGACCCTTGCATCAAGATCAAGACCCTCGGAGCATAATTAAGATCCTTGCATCAAGATCAAGACCCTTGCAGCAAGATCAAGACCCATGGAGCAAAATTAGGGTCCTCGTAGCAAGATCAAGATCACTTGCAGACGCCTTCTCAATTTCAGCTAAATATGCACACACAATTCGCATCTTTTTCTACATGCATTTGCCCGTAATCTAGCGGTTGAGCTATGTATACCTCTGCTAGTGTGGAAATGAGTCACACTATAATCTAGCACTTGAGCTATGTATACCTCTGCTAGCGTGAAAATGAGTCACACTATAATCTAGCACTTGAGCTATGTATACCTCTGCTAGTGTGAAAATGAGTCACACTATACATAAAGTACGGCTGTACTATATAACAAGTCCCTAAGCATGAACTCCAACACGCATTTTGCATGAAAGATACCCCATAACTTGATGTATTAACACACAGCATACTTTCAGGCCCTTATTACGACTTGATGCTGAATCATTTATGCAATGCCATTCAATGAATCTCTCGTGCATCCTTTTGTGAGTTATGTGCATCCTTTTGTGAATTATGTGCATCCTTATGAGAATTTTGAACACTTTTTCCCTACACTCACACACAGCGCACCTTCATACCCTTAACTGCAGCTTGGTACCGATACTCAGAGAGATCATCTAAGAACTCCCTCGCTTGGCCTTGCTTGCTTGCTTCGACCAGCTTGTCTTTGCACTCTACAACGCTGTCTGGGCGAAAGAGCACGTCGCCTACGTTGGGCTCGAGCCATTTCAGGCTCAGCGCAAACTTGTTCTGTGCAGCGTTGGATTTAGACACCACCGCCTGAAAGTGCAAGGGCATTGTCGTGTGACGGAACTTGCACTGTCTACTGATGATGCATGCTAAGCATAAAGGTAGTTGCTGTTCGCAAACGCTATAGGGCACTGATCATAAGATCATGTGGCAATGCTTGCAGAGCACTGGCACACACTGCCTGCAAGTGCAAGGGCGCTGTTGTTCAACAAATCTTGCATCCATTCACGATCAATGTAACAAAAGAATAAAACACATCTAATGCTTTGCAATTAAAATAGGGTTTCAACAAAAGTGCAAGAAAATGATGCTCCTTGGTGAAGAACCACGCTACACCCCCCCCTCGCAGCTGAACGGTATTCAAAGCAACAAAGCTGCCACAGCCTCTCAAAGCAACAAAGCTGCCACAGTCTCTGATAACAGCCTTTCAAAGCAACAAAGCTGCCACAGCCTCTCAAAGCAACAAACCTGCCACAGCCTCTCAAAGCAACAAACCTGCCACAGCCTCTGAAAATAGCCTCTCAAGGCAAAAAAGCTGCCACGGCCTCTGATAACAGCCTCTCAAAGCAACAAAGCTGCCACAGCCTCTGATAACAAACAGCCTGGGTTAGCCTCGGATAACAGCCTCTCAAAGCAACCAAGCTGCCACAGCCTCTGATAACAGCCTCTCAAAGCAACAAAGCTGCCGCAGCCTCTGATAACAACCTCTCAAAGCAACAAAGCTACCACAGCCTCTGATAGCAGCCTGGCTCGATACACGATCAAGGTCTGAGCATGAAGCTTATTTCCATAATTTATGTGGATAGTGGCTTCCACTGCCTGCGTGATTTTTTCATTTTCTTGCACTACTGCGGTTTGCTCTATGTCACATCAACAAGGTTGGCCAATACATATTTGACGAAATCCCTGCCAAAACAAAACGTATTTACACCATATATGGTTCTGGCCAACCTTACACACACACGTTGCGTCTTAGTGATACACAAATGCCACCATATTGCACACATTGGAACTTGTGCCTGTTACACAACCTTCCAGAAATTTATGGGAACAAGGTTTCAAAGGAAGGGGAAAAAGAGGAGAATCACACAGGCAGTGAAAGCCACTTCCCACATTAAAACAAATGCTACTCCCCACATTAACACAAATGCCAATCCCCACATTAACATAAATGTCACTCCCCACATTAAAGAAACGAAGAACAGGGTTTTAAAGCACAACGGCAGGCAAGGATGGACGAGTAGGAGAGCAGCAGGTGACAGCGAGCCTCAGGTCCCCCTGCTGTTTTCCCTAGACGGTGAGGGTGGCAAATAAAGCAGTTTGCTCCACAGGCACGGATAGGCAAGCAAAAAATCAGTGACAACGCGTCTTGGGTCCCCCTGCTGTTTTCCCTAGACGGTGAGGGTGGCAAATAAAGCAGTTTGCTCCACAGGCACGGATAGGCAAGCAAAAAATCAGTGACAACGCGTCTCGGGTCCCCCTGCTGTTTTTCCTAGACGGTGAGGGTGGCAAATAAAGCAGTTTGCTCCACAGGCACGGATAGGCAAGCAAGAAATCAGTGACAACGCGTCTCGGGTCCCCCTGCTGTTTTCCCTAGATGGTGAGGGTGGCAAATAAAGCAGTTTGCTCCACGTCAAGCAAATAAACATTTCAAAGATCTAGAGGGACAGGTTCAAGCATCAGGTTCAACATTCCAAAGAGTTAGAGTGACAGGTCAAGCATCAGGTTCAACATTTTAAAGAGCTAGAGTGACAGGTTCAAGAATCTGCGTTCAACATTTCAAAGAGCTAGAGTGACAGGTTCAAGCACTATCAGGTTCAACACTCCAAAGAGCTAGAGTGACAGGTCAAGCATAAGATTCAACATTCCAAAGAGCTAGAGTGACAGGTTCAAGAATCTGCGTTCAACATTCCAAAGAGCTAGAGTGACACGTTCAAGATTCTGCGTTCAACATTCCAAAGAGCTGGAGTGACAGGTTCAAGAATGTGCGTTCAACATTCCAAAGAGCTAGAGTGACAGGTTCAAGAATCTGCGTTCTAGTGTAGCAGATGGGCCAGAACGAGATCTTCACTCGGAGGTGCGCGATGTAAAGGTACGGTATACGCACTACTAAAACATTGCCTATGTAGGGTTGGCCAGAACCATATATATACGGTGTATATACGGTAATTTTGGCAGGGAAATCACCAAATATACGGTCATATACGGTGCAGATGTACGGTTCTGGCCAACCCTATGCAGCATGCCACACCCACCCTGACGGAGTCCCCGACTTGCAGCTGCTCTTGGAGCTTGAAATCTTGGCAATAGCTACACGGGAATGGCAAGTAACAAAGGACAAGGCGCAGGTGTGAATATCTGGTGAAGAGTAAAAAGACTTGCTTTTATGAATAAGTGAAGACAACGTGGACTGCTTGTATGAATAAGTGAAGATACCACCTGAACTGCTGCTTGTGGAAGAGCGCCTTCCCTGCCCCAGGAACGTCAACGAAAGCGTAAGAGGGGCCCACGAACTCGACATCTCCCGTGACCAGGGATCCAACCTGCAAGATGACAGAGGCTTCTGTTGTCTGTGGAAGATGAGCGTGCCTCCCTCGCCCCATGAACACCAACATAAGTGTGAGTGTGGAGGAACCTACGTCTAGGAATGTCGACAGTGTCCTTCGTTTAGGAATGTCGACAGTATCCTACGTTTATAATGTCTATTTTCACCAGCAGGGCTCTGATGTGCAGAACGACAGGAGCTTACATTGTTTGTGGACTCTGAATTGCAGAACGACAGGAGCCTATATTGTTTGTGGACTCTGAATTGCAGAACGACAGGAGCCTATATTGTTTGTGGAGGATGAGAGTGCCTACCCCACCAGCGTCATTTTTTGTAGTGTGGGGGCGAGAGCTCGAGTGTTTCTGTAATTAGTTGTCTAAGGCCTTTTTCTGCAAACCTTGTAAACCTTGTAATTTGTTGCATTGGGTGCACCCCAAAATTGAGGCTAAGATTGCTGTAACTCATTGCT
>Ga0307963_1001693_pt1:0-12500 | contig 17103 bp, 24 predicted proteins | sample OrgLakmetagen594_FD_201829 | JGI IMG/M metagenome (GOLD analysis project Ga0307963, IMG submission 201829) | Saline water microbial communities from Organic Lake, Antarctica - #594 | ecosystem: Environmental > Aquatic > Non-marine Saline and Alkaline > Saline | place: Antarctica: Organic...
ACCCACACCCACACCCACACCCACACCCACACCCACACCCACACCCACACCCACACCCACCCACACCCACACCCACACCGCCTCACCTTAAGCTCACAGGGAGCATGTTTGCGATGAACTCCAGCATCGTGAGCGACGAGGCCACCACCACGCACTCCTCATCCACCGCCTTGGCCTCATCTGTGGTTATGGTGATGCTCGAACGATGCTCCAGGGCAGCTTGGAAGAGCTTCATCTGCTTGTATGCACGTGTGTGTGTGTTGTGTGTGTTGTGTGCATGAATGTGTGTGTACGTTGTGTGCATGAGCGTGTGTGTGTATATGTGTGTTTGTGTGTGTGTGTGTGTGTGTGTGTGTGTGTGTAAACTGTGTGTGTGTGTGCACTTGTGTATATGTCTGCGTACATGCATCTTCTTATAATCTAGTTCCTTTCACACATGCGCACATGCACGTACGCACCTTTTGCGCGTGCGCTAGTGTGTGAAAATCACCCGCCAGCACGAGCCTGTCCAACATTGACGACCGTTTGTAGTTCCAACGAAAGGGAAGGGTGGCAGCCCCCTCAAAGAGGACTGCGTTGTTGAAGTAGCTCCAAAAAGAGAATCCAGACACCTGGTGCGCCGAAAGGTACAAGAGCAAGAAGCAGCACGTCTGAGCACGGAACGCATGTTTAAACAAGAGGGCATGTTTAAACAAGAGGGCATGTTCAAACAAGAGGGCATGTTCAAACAAGAGGGCAGGAGTAAGCAGCTCCAGAATGAATTCCCAGACACCTATGGTAGGACACCAAGCAATGACACTATAAGCACAAGAACAGGCAACAAGCCTGAGCCCTTTCTTTTGAAGCCTGAGCACCAAGGACCCTTAAACAGGGTTATGCCAATGAATGAGCAGCTCCAGTAAAAGGAGACTGTTTGCCTGTATGTGTGTTTGTGTGTGTGTGTGTGTGTGTGTGTGTGTGTCCATATGTCGATCCACTATGACGCACGGGTTCATTCGTGATTTAAAATTCAAGACACCTTGTCGTACAAATATGCCGTATGAAACATCCCTGGGAAAAGTATGTATGCAAGGAAGAGAAGCGTAATTGTGGTCACGCATGGTTAGGGCTGGCCAGGACCTTATATATACGGTGTGTATACGGTAAATATGGCAGGGAAATCGCCAAATGTACGGTCATATACGGTGTATATGTACGGTTCTGGCCAACCCTAGGCATGATGCCAGAATTGCAGCAAACTCAGGGAGAACAGTGGAATCAAAGGAGTGCCAAAATCTTGGAAACTCCTGGAAGCTTATGATCACAGATTGTCGTTGCAGGCCGTTAATAAGGGCTTTTAAGCGTACAGTAAAATTGTGAGTCAGTTTTAGAATTCGTTAGATTGACAGAGCAGAGATTTGAGTTTAGATTCTAACAGCTTTACAGTTCTAGGGTTGATAGAGCAGAAGGCCTGGCATCTGATCTGCAGCACAAGCAGGCCAAAATGAGGGGCATTTAAGCGTACAGCAAAATGAACAGTGTTGACAAGACAAGGCAGAAAGGCCTGGCTTCTGATCTGCAGCACAAGCAGGCTAAAGTGAGGGGCATTTAAGCGTACAGCAAAATGAACAGTGTTGACAAGACAAGGCAGAAAGGCCTGGCTTCTAGTCTGCAGCACGAGCAGGCTATAATGAGGGGCATTTAAGCGTACAGCGAAATGAACAGTGTTGACAAGACAATGCAGAAAGGCCTGGCTTCTGATCTGCAGCACGAGCAGGCTAAAATGAGGGGCATTTAAGCGTACAGCGAAATGAACAGTGTTGACAAGACAATGCAGAAAGGCCTGGCTTCTGATCTGCAGCACGAGCAGGCTAATATGAGGGGCATTCAAGCGTACAGCGAAATGAACAGTGTTGACAAGACAAGGCAGAAAGGCCCGGCTTCTGATCTGCAGCACGAGCAGGCTAAAATGAGGGGCATTTAAGCGTACAGCGAAATGAACAGTGTTGACAAGACAAGGCAGAAATGCCTGGCTTCTGATCTGCAGCGCGAGCAGGCCAAAATGAATAAGAACATCACTCCCTGCATTGAAATAAATATTCAAGATTCAAAGAAGCCACTCTGGCATCTGGCACTGAAAACTCGTGCACTACGCAAAGGAAGCAAAAGTTGTGGGGGCTGGTTGCGATACAAGAGTGTCCTGTATAATTGTTACTCGTTACTGCTTACTCTATATACTCTGTAACTACTTGTCCCTCCATTATTTGAACAAGCTAGGTGTGTGTGTGTGTGTGCAGCACAGAAGGCTCAGGCATCCCATGAACGAGCTGAGCTATTAGTTTCCCAATTATGAAACGACTTGGGTATAGCACACGCATGCGAAGCACAGCTCAATTTGAAGGCTGCTGCTGCTGGCCGCTCAAACCAACACCGCACACTCTACATTGAATGCAATCCAGAGTGCAAACGTGTTTTTAGCACAGAACGCGCATATGAAGCGCAGCTCAAAATGAAGGCTGCTGCCGCTGGCCGCTCAAACCCAACACCACGCACTCTACATTGAATGCAATCCAGAGTGCAAACGTGTTTTTAGCACAGAACGCGCATATGAAGCGCAGCACAAAATGAAGGCTGCTGCCGCTGGCCGCTCAAACCCAACACCACGCACTCTACATTGAATGCAATCCAGAGTGCAAACGTGTTTTTAGCACAGAACGCGCATATGAAGCGCAACTCAAAATGAAGCACAGCTCCAAATAAAAAAATTTCGATTATATGAGCAAAAAGATAAAAAAAACTTAAGCGCAGCTCAAAATGAAGGACTCAATATACGGCTGTGCTGTTAGACCCCAAATTGCTAATCGTACCTTGAATGCAATCCAGAACGCAAGCGTGTTTTTGAAGCTGCTCAAGATCGAGATCGCGATGGATTGCACCAGTGTCTCAAGGTCCAGGTCGATGCTATTGTCGTTGCGTAGCTTTGAGTACAAGAAGCTGCGGAAAGACATGACAAACTGAGCTTTGAGTACAAGAAGCTGCGGAAAGACATGACAAACTGAGCTTTTAGTACAAGAAGCTGCGGGAAGACATGACAAACTGAGCTTTGAGTACAAGAAGCTGCGGAAAGACATGACAAACTGAGCTTTGAGTACAAAGAAGCTGCGGAAAGACATGACAAACTGAGCGTTTAGTACAAGAAGCTGCGGGAAGACATGACAAACTGAGCTTTGAGTACAAGAAGCTGCGGATAGACATGACAAACTGAGCTTTGAGTACAAGAAGCTGCGGAAAGACATGACAAACTGAGCGTTTAGTACAAGAAGCTGCGGAAAGACATGACAAACTGAGCTTTGAGTACAAGAAGCTGCGGAAAGACATGACAAACTGAGCGTTTAGTACAAGAAGCTGCGGAAAGACATGACAAACTGAGCTTTGAGTACAAGAAGCTGCGGAAAGACATGACAAACTGAGCGTTTAGTACAAGAAGCTGCGGAAAGACATGACAAACTGAGCTTTGAGTACAAGAAGCTGCGGAAAGACATGACAAACTGAGCGTTTAGTACAAGAAGCTGCGGGAAGACATGACAAACTGAGCTTTGAGTACAAGAAGCTGCGGAAAGACATGACAAACTGAGCTTTGAGTACAAGAAGCTGCGGAAAGACATGACAAGCTGAGCTTTGAGTACAAGAAGCTGCGGAAAGACATGACAAACTGAGCATTTAGTACAAGAAGCTGCGGAAAGACATGACAAACTGAGCTTTGAGTACAAGAAGCTGCGGAAAGACATGACACTGTGTTTGTTTGCACGTCATGGAACTCTACTTCAAAGGGAAATGAGGCATCATAATTCAGTGTGACGCTGTTCTTGTTGCGGAGCTTTCTACACAGGAACTCACTCGCACTGAGCTGTGAATTTGCTAGATAGACCCTCACATAAATACCCAAGCAAAGCAGATGTTGTAAGGTTCGGCATGGAGCTGCTTTATTGATGCGTAGTACCTGCATTGGCACCTGCATCTGCACACAAGCACAAACTCCTGCTGTTCAAAGACACAAAAGCGGCATCAACGTTTTTTTCCCGTGCCATCACACAGAATGCCTAAGCCTGGGCTTTGTTGTTCAGCTGGTAGCAACAGCTTGCACGCCAAGGCGTTCTTATCTCAGCTGGGTTGTGCGGTGTGCCTCTTGAGTTTTCAGAAACGAATGCAAGAAGCGAGCGGGCATCGCAACAGTGCCATAGCCATACACACATCAAAAGAGATGCCATAGTTAAGTGGAAGAGCACGCACACTTGTGCACATCATAGCAGGATTGAAGAGGCAGCAGCTTGGCTAGCAGTTGAGCATGCTATTTAAATCAGGAAGCCGGCACGCACAGCTGCACATCATAGCTTTGTACGCACCCCTGATAAGCTGTCTGAGGTAGAGACTCAAGGTAGGAGCGCGCAGGAACACGAATTGTCTCGTACTGTGTGTGGTGTGTGTGTGTGTGTGTGTGTGTGAATGTGTGTGTGTGTGTGTGTGCGTGTGCGTGTGTGTGTGTGTGTGCGTGTGCGTGTGCGTGTGCGTGTGCGTGTGCTTGTGTGTGTGTGTGTGTGTGTGTGTGTGTGTGTGTGTGTGTGTGTGTGTGTGTGCGTGTGTGTGTGCGTGTGCATGTGTGAGAGATAGTGTGTGAGTATATACCATGTATGTGTGTATTGATTGTTTGTGCAACCTACCAAGGAGCCTGCCGGCTTCCTCTGCAGAGAGGCCCCCTGTCATGGGTAGCCAATGTTAGCCGATTGTTAAGGTATATTTGTAATAAATAAATTTCTCATAATGTAATAATTTATTTCGTTCAACATTGTTGAAGTGCTTGCACAACTTGGTGCCTTCCCACCGCATGAAGCAATGGGGGTTTGGTTCCATTCCCTTGCAGGTGAGTCAAACTTAAGGGTGTCACGGTCGAGTAGGTGCTCTTGCGTGTGCGTATGTTCATGTGTAAAGGGCGTGCAAGCGCAGGAAGTCCTGCCTCCTTCGTTACAGTTCATGGCAGCAAAGTTGTCAAAGACCTGCTATTGTGTAAGTTAAACAATTTGGTGGATAAGAGGTCTCTAAGGCGGGACCATAAACAGAGTGGACCCGGTCATGTCTGTGTAAACGGTTTGGTCTTTACTTGCGTGCTCGAACCACAGGACAGCAGGGAAAACTCAGAGACATCTCAAGACAGCGTTCCGCTAGACAGAACTCAGGCTGATAAGAAAATCGCAGGGCGGCTTTCTCGCAAGGCTTCGGAAACCACCAGCACCAACGAAAACCTACACTATGCGTCTGTGGAAACCAAGAGAGTGCTACCAGAGCTGCCAGCAATGGTGAGCTATGGAAGAGGGTGCATGGGGGGAAGGGGAATGGTGATTCATGTGTTGGTCAACCAACATTTTAAACGTTTAAGATGCCTGTTTGCCTGCGTCGCGCTCTGACCTGCGGCAGAATGTGTGTATGAAATTTAGTGAGCATCATTTAAATTGACAACAGTCTTAATCGTATGAATAATGAACGCAGATCCTGCTTTTCAGCTGTGTGATCGCAATATGGTAAATGAACGCAGATCCTGCTTTTCAGCTGTATGATATGGTAAATGAACGCAGATCCTGCTTTTCAGCTGTGCAATTATTGCATCTATGAGCCTGTCTCAGCAGTTTGAGTCAGGGCGTCTCGCAGGCAAGGGTGCACACACAGTGAACTTAATGAACCCCACTTGCAAGCCCTAATTGGCAGGCTCTTTCTCTTGACAATAAGGCTTACTGGAACTGAACCAAAAAGGAACGAAAGTCTTCATGTCAAGGGTTTGAACTGAGTAACGATGCAGGGAAGAATGAAGAATGTATACATGTGTGTTTATACTACTAGGCCTTACACTGACATGTACGTGCCCGCAGGCAGCGGCGGCACTGCAAAAGCTCCTGTCTGCAGTCCGTAGGCTGGACATTGCTGAGGCATCAAGGCTGTTGAAGCTCGGGGCACCAGTCAATGAGCCAAACCCTGACGTTGACGTGAGTTTCATTGATGCAAGGAACACACGAATGTACACGTGTCAGAGCCGGTGTCAAGGCCCCGTTTATGGAAATCATGCCCTTGTGTTTGTTACTTTGGATGGATGAAACGTGCTTGAAGAAGGCCTGATCACAGTGTGGAGAAGGAAGTTTCAATTTGGGGTGGGAGTACTGGCACTGGGAAACCAAGGATTGTGCAGCCCGCAAGCTGCAAGCAAGGATGCTCAGGTCATTGGCAGGCCCTGTCAGCTTTGTAGAGTTCAAGTGAGGGTCAAGAGGATTTCATTTTCCTCCTGTAGAATTGGCCGGACTTATGTCTGTATTGTATATATGTCCGCATACACGGAGATTCCCCTGCTAGAGGTTATGTTTCAGCACCACAAGTATCACATACATCGTCCTGGCCAAATCAAGGACAACCACGCACAAATGGCGGAACTCCTGCTTGCGTTGTTTCAAAACACTGAAAGACATGCCTTGCTAAACCCGGTCCTTTCGGTTGACATGTGAATTGTGAATCTGCAGCAAAATCAGTCTGCAGCTGCTGATGGAACTCAGGAATTCAGACAAATCGCGCTCGCCACACTCGCACGCACCCCTTTCCTTTTCTTTTTCCTTGATAGTTTCCTCCGCCAATTCTTTTGTCGTCATACAGCTGTTCTGCTTTGGCGTTTGAAACCTTGTGTTGCTTGCATGGATCTGGTGGCATGTTGCTGAGGTGCATCAAACAGGGCCTTTTGTGTGTTAACAACACCAATATCCACATTATGTATCAGCCTATGCTATACGCAACACTTGACAGCCTTCTCAAAAACACTGCAATGTATATTGTCAAATCCTAGCTAGCCATGTGCATCCCGGTCTAAGTGCTTGCAGCGCATTGTGTCTTTAAATATTTGTATTCCTCTCCCTTTGTTCTGCAGGCTATCGGCATGTGCTGCGTGCACTATACAGCCATGCGTGGCCGAAATTACATATGGGACCCTTTGCCTGAGGGTGTGGACGCGGGCCTTGAGGGAGGCACGCAAGCTGCTGCCATGCTGGCGGTTCTATGTGACGCTGGGGCTGAGGTGCGTGTGCGTGTGTGTGTGTGTGTGTTTGTATGTGTGTGTGTATGTGTGTGTGTATGTTGTATTTTTGTATTAAGCGTAGTGCGTCCATTGTAAGGGAGGAGAGCCTGAAGGAGGCGCGCAAGCTGCTGCCATGCTGGCTGTGCGACGCAGGGGCTGAGGTGTGGTGTCGTGAGTGTTGCATGTTGAACATTAATGTCCAGTGTATAAGAGCGCATGCCTATTCTCCTGACCAGGCAAGCGCACTCGCTGATGCTGCGCATGTAGGAAACAGTAAAGAACCTTTTACGTCTAGCGTACGACACACCCTTGACCTCCTTGCACATGTGTAGGGTTGGCCATAACCATACAAATACGGTGTATATACAATAAATTGCAGGGATTTCGTCAAACATACGGTCATATACGGCCTAAATCTACGGTTCAGGCCAACCCTAGCAGCACGTGCTGTCTTGTAGAACAAAAGAAAAAAGAAAGACTACATGTACATGCATCTTAGTTCTGTGTGACACACCTGCTTTCCTGCACCCCGAGTTTCGGTCTTTGTCAGGCAGTCAAAATTTGCTGTTGAACGACTGCCCCATCACACCCACCTGCAGCAAAATCGCCCTTGTAAGCATCTCCGAATGCTTGTGCTGCACCACCAAAGGTTGTTCTTGCACATCTGCCACGTCGTATGCTCTTTCGACCCTTTCTCCATGTCCAATGCTCTTTTGACCCTTCCTTCATGTTCATTGGACCTGAAAGCAAAGCACAGTTTCTTTGCCTGCATTTGACTCACTCCCATCAGCCTCTAGAACCCCGCCCCCTGAGTACCAGATACATTGTCTGAATCACTCCCATCAGCCTCTAGAATCCCGCCACCTGAGTACTTTTCCTTGTTACAACTCAATACACATGCACCACAAACGTGCCTTGCCTAGAAGTACACTATGAAAGCCAGCCTGACAGCACCGACTATGTACCTGCAAAGTAAACAAGTGATAAGATTACGCTATTATGTGTGTCAAGGAAGGCTCTTATTCACGATCGCTCATACTAGCTAGCACTCACCCCTCAAATGCTTGTGCCTTGTAGGTCAACATGTGCGACGAGATCAAATGCTTGTGCCTTTGTAGGTCAACATGTGCGACGGAATCAAATGCTCGTGCCTTTGTAGGTCAACATGTGCGACGGGATCAAATGCTTGTGCCTTGTAGGTCAACATGTGCGACGGGATGGGCTTCACAGCGCTGCACTTGGCTTCTTGGATGGGGGAGGACGAGATGGTGGCTGAACTGCTGAATCGAGGAGCCTTTATGGACGTGCAAGACGTTGAGGTGCGTATTCCTTTATCCGTTTTTGGTCGATTTGAATCAATAAGTCAAAGCACTCCTTGTTTTTTGTTATCAACGGTTGACGAGCTGGCGGCTGAACTGCTGAATCAAGGGGCTTTTATGGACGTGCAAGACTTTGAGGTCTGTATCCCCCTCCTCTTTTTGGTCGATTTGAATTAGTTAGTGATTACTAAGTGCAAGCCCTTTGACTTATTGGCTCTCAGATAGAAGGCTCAGGTGCACCTTTCCTGTCAATTACAGGAACGAGGTTAGATATCCTGGTTTTTGTGAGGTGTTCTATGTAACTTGCAGCCATGTGCATTGGTTATTCGTTTGATCACAAGTCGTTTGACTAGTACCTGATTGAACCGGGTGTGTTTGTATGAGTTTGGTCGAGTGTGTGTCATGTGCGCGCATGTGCATGAGTTTGGTTGAGTGTGTTTGTATGAGTTTGGTTGAGTGTGTGTCATGTGCGCATGTGTGCATGTGTGTTGTCCATGTGTGACTGGTAGAGGATGACGCTGTATCTGAGACGAGGCTTGGTAGTTGTTTGCTGAGAGAGGAAGTAAAGCAGATTATAGAGGCAAATGAATTTAAAGCATGGTGTGAGCTTATTGTCGGGTGGGGCTAGGTAAAGCTGTCTTTAATGCACTGTGAAAGTACAGCAGATTATAGAGGCAAATGAATCTGGGGCGTGGTGTGAGGCTTATTGTCGAGTGGGCTAAAGCTGGCTTACAATCGATGCAATGTGAGAGAAGTAACACAGCTTTTTGTAAATGTGTTATTTGTGTGTGGCAGGGGGCCTTTTTTTTTGCTCCCTTTGATGCCCATGCATATCGTGCAGACGTGTGCTTGGCTCATACACTCTCCAAGGTCCCCTCGCGGTGCATATCATAGGCCTTGCATCAAATCATCAAATTTGAAATGTATTTGTAAAATGTGCGCTCTTCTGTGTGGGTGCGCTACACGCCCTTCAAATGAGTTGTAAAATGCGCGCGTTTCTGTTTAGGTGCGCTACACGCCCATGCATGCTGCTGCTGAGTCTGGCCAGATTGGGGCCCTGCTGCTCATGATTGAGGCCGGAGCATTTATTGATGAGCAGGTGTGTTCATGTGTGAGTATAGTGAGTATGCATGCATGCGTGTGTGTATTTGTGTGTGTGTTCATGTGTGAGTATGCATGCGTGTGTGTGTTACTAGGACCTGTAACTACTATGACAGAACAAGTCCCAATTAATGCATTTTCTATCATGTCAATTGACGTGTATATGTACACACAAAGTACGTGTGTATATGTATGTACTGGTTAGTGCTGTGTCAAACGTGACTCGTCACGTTTTTGCATCTTGTAACAGCCTCATGTCAGTGTCTCCTGAGAACCCTCCTGCAGCAAATGTGGTCTTTGTTGCTGCTGCCGGCGATGATCCTGAAGCAGGGATTTGGAAGAAAGGCACTGCCTTTGGTGTCCGTTGTGCTTTTAATGGTTATAAACTCACCCCACAAACGCCCTCTTACCGCACTTCCAGGTCGCACGTGCCATCAACGAGAACTTGGGAATTCGTAAGGGTGGCCATAGGGGAGGTAAGATAGAGGATGATGCCATGCAATTTACGTTGGCATTCATGTACACAGGCACCGTGTGTGCACACGTGTACACCCATACGTGCACATCTTCATTTTGCGTTCCCATGTGCTGCTCAACTCACTGTCCATGAATAAGATAGCGAGGCATACCGTCCCCTTGCTGTCACAGCAGTGCGCTCCTTTGCTTGCTCAAAAGCACAAAACCTGCACATGTTACCATGGCACTTTCATAAACATGTCTCATGACCCTGCATTGTCACAGCAGTGCGCTCCTTTGCTTGCTCAAAATCACAAATCCCGCACATGTTACCGTGGCACTTTCATAGACATGTCTCATGACCCTGCATTGTCACAGCAGTGCGCTCCTTTGCTTGCTCAAAAGTACAAAACCTGCACATGTCACCGTGGCACTTTCATAGACATGTCTCATGACCCTGCATTGTCACAGCAGTGCGCTCCTTTGCTTGCTCAAAAGCACAAAACCTGCACATGTCACCGTGGCGCTTTCATAGACATGTCTCATGACCCTGCATTGTCACAGCAGTGCGCTCCTTTGCTTGCTCAAAAGCACAAATCCCTCACATGTTACCGTGGCGCTTTCATAGACATGTCTAATGACCCTGCAATGTCACAGCAGTGCGCTCCTTTGCTTGCTCAAAAGCACAAAACCTGCACATGTCACCGTGGCACTTTTATCGACATGTCTCATGACCCTGCATTGTTGCAGGAGTGCGCTCCTTTGCTTCCTCAAAAGCTCAAAACCAGCTTGTGGACAGCCGTGACAATAGCATGCTGCCAAACGGGGGAGGGAGGCTGTCTGAGATCAAAGACGTCACTGGAAAAAGCATCTGGTGAGTGCTTGCGTGTGTACATGTTTCTGTGCACACAACTGTACAAGTTTGTGTGTGTGTGTGTGCATACAACTGTACATGTGAGTATGTGTGTCCGGGCTGGAGCTTTTGTTGCACTCAAGTTGGGAGGAATTTCGATACACACTTTGCAGCATGCTTTAATTTGAGGCGCTTATACCTTTGACTATAAACCTCAAAGCACATCTAGATATGCGTTCAGGACAATTTTGGTACAACAAACAGAGCGTACTAGCATACTGGAAAGGTTGCTCCGTGGGCCCTCTCTGATGGTAAATGTTTTAGGTAGGATCTTGCTGGACCCTCCAGTGCGTCAACAGCAGACAAACGCATTTCAATACACAGGGACGTCATGGATGGGCCGGTCACGGCGTGTGGGCTGCTGGAGGTGCTCGTGGCTGACGTGGCTCATGTGGAAGTTATTCGGGTGAGTCCAGGATCAAGTATGCATGTCCTTTGTCTCTAGTCACACTTGTGGGTGTCATTTGGATGAGTACTACAAATTTGTTGATCGCCCTTGTGCCGGGAGTGGCTGATGCGGCACATGTGAATGTCATTAGGGTGAGTGCAGGATCGAGTATGCATGTCCTCTTGCTGTGCTTGCACCTGTGGTCGTCATTAGGGTGAATTGAAAAAGGCGTACATTGTCCTTGTGCCGGTAGTGGCTGATGCGGCACATACGGACGTTTGTATGGTGAGTGCAGGAATGTGTTTGCCTGTCCTCTTGCTGTGCTTGCACATGTGGTCGTCATTAGGGTGATTGTTATAATGGTGTTCATTGTTCTTGTGTTTGAAGTGGCTGATGCGGCAAATGGGTGCATCATTCATAGGTGCCGTGCACCAAAAAGGTTCCGTCGTCATTGTGTTCTTGGTGGCAGACGTCTAGCACACTTAATGTTTCTCGGCCCACAGGTTTGTGTCATAAAGAACGCCATCAAGCGTCTTGCAAACGCGGGCTTGCTTGTTGGTGCATGCTATCAATGGCTGACGTGGCATGTGTCATAAAATGGCACGAAAAGGGAGACGTCGACTGACTCTGAGGAAGTAGAGACAAACACACTGGGATTTGGCTTCAAGAGCGTCTCGCAGACGCGGGCCTGCTCGTTAGAGCACGCTATCAATGGCTGACGTGACATGTGTAGGGTTGGCCAGAACCATACATTTATAGGTATTTACGGTGTACATACGGTATTGTTAGCAGGGAAATCACCATACACACGGTCATAAACGGTGCAGATATACGGTTCTGGCCAACCCTAGGCAAGTGTCATGAGATGGCATGAAAAGAGAGACTTTGACTGACTGTGAGGAAGTACAGACAAACACACTGTGATTTGACTTCAAGAGCTGTCAGTCATCAAACACACACACAACCACCAAGTCAATAACACGTGGACGCGCACCTTGCTGCAGCAGACGCAGATTGCAAGCCGGCTGTTATGCAACAGTCAGCTGCTACACACAAAGCTGCACCCACACACATTCATGGCATGCAGGCGCGTAGCTTGGTAGAGCTGCTGCAGCAGACGCAAGTCGTTCGTCAGCTGTCTCACATCATGCAGCGGGCCTTGGTAGACGAGGGCAAAACAGCAGGGACTCCTTGGGATGCGCTCAAGCCGCAAGTTCACGCTATTGGGTGAGTGTTGTTTGT
>Ga0307963_1001693_pt1:15000-17103 | contig 17103 bp, 24 predicted proteins | sample OrgLakmetagen594_FD_201829 | JGI IMG/M metagenome (GOLD analysis project Ga0307963, IMG submission 201829) | Saline water microbial communities from Organic Lake, Antarctica - #594 | ecosystem: Environmental > Aquatic > Non-marine Saline and Alkaline > Saline | place: Antarctica...
TGTCTGTCTGTCTGTCTATCTATCTATCTATCTATCTATCTATCTATCTGTCTATCTGTCTGTCTCACACACACTCAAGCACACACACACACACGGCACACAACACACTTTTGCAGGGCCCTAGCCTCAGCCGCCACCCACCTCAAGTCCCCATCTTTGATCAGTAACAGGGCACGGGCGCTGGGTGAAGGCAATGAGGACCCCACCCAGTCTGCCTCAGACATGAGTGAACACTCGAGCGAGGACAACAAGCTCTGTCCTTGGGCCACGTCAGACCTGTGCAATCGCATCAGCAGGGGCTACATCAATCCTTGGGTTGTTCGGGACATGAAAGACACAAGTGGCAGCGAGGCAGACACTGCCAGGCAAGGAGATTTGTTGGGATGGGGTCGTGGAGATGGAGGGGGAGGTCTGCAGCAGATGCAGGATGGTGGGGTTGATGGTGGTGGTGCTGAAGGTGATGGTAGCGTTAGACAAGGGACTAGTGGAGGAGACGCCTGGATGAACAGCAGGCGACCACGCTCCCACAGGCGCGCCTCTCGGCATGGTTTGCAGGCGACAGGAGGTGTTGTAGTACACCCCTCCGCGCAAGGTCCTGCACTCGTCGCACCTGCGGGCAGTCTTGGTGGGTACGAAAGGGTCACGGATCCAGCCTCCTGCTTGCAGGGTGAGTGTGCGGGCAGCGGCAGCAGCAGTAGGAGCAGCAGCTGTGCGAGTCTGCAAGGAGCCGGTATCGTCAGTTGTAGTAGTACGGACGCACGGGGCGTGAGCGGTTGCACTGCAATTGCATCGAGCCTGGGTGTGTTCCAGAGCTCAGAGAGCTCGCTTCAAGCATGCTTGAAGGGTATGGGCGAGCGCCATACAGGAGAGCCGCCCATTGAGGGTCAGCCTGAGTCAGCTTCTCAGCTTCAGGAGACCAGCAACATCAGGGGAGTGTGTCTACAGGCAGGCAGGACTGCTGCTTCGGTCCGTAGCCAGCCAGAAGTGCTGGATGTGCTGTACCCACCCACAGAGAAAGTGCCCCCAACAAGCTGCCGCACTGTCCTCACCTTCTTGCCAGAGGTGCCTCCGCTGAGTATGGCAGGGGAAGAAGGGGCGCCTGCAGGTGCAGGTGGTGCTGCCTTTGAGCCTCTGAGAGGTCAGTTCTGGGAGGGTAGACCCGTTAGATCTGATCGATCTGATTCGGGACCCGGCATGCCTCCATCCCATCTGCACGACTCTGCTCAGCACAGCCCCGGTCTGGTAAGTGGGCCTCCCTTGTCAAACGCTCAGCACCCTTGCCAGCAGCACAATCCACAAAGTATGTACCCTCCTACAAAATGGGGCACCTCTGTTCCGTTTGTGGACGGCCCGTACCAGGCATTTAAGCAGCAGCAGCAGCAGCAGCAGCAGCAGCAGCAGCAGCAGCAGCAGCAGCAAGGGGGCGGAGGGCGGCGCACCACTGCCGGTCCTGTTGCTGAGGGCATTGAGACCCGTTCATGGCAGCATGAACCTCAAGACCAGGCACAGCAGCAGCAGCATCGACACCATGCTCAGCAACGACAGCGCCAGCCACGAGCCCAGCATCAGAAATGGGGGGACAGTGGGGCTCTTGCTGCAGGCCCTGTTGCAGAGGGAGGACCGGAGGAAGCGCCACCAATCAGGATGCAAAAGAGCCTTGACAACAGGTTGTAATTGATCTACTACGATGACATTGCCTGTAGGCTGTTTGCATGTCTTGCAAGGGGGCAGAATAGGGCTGGCTGAGGCTGTGCATGTGGATGTCTGTCCTGACCTGTGCGCGAAATTTCCCTGCTCACACTTTTGGGCAATGTCTTTAGGCTGTTTGCGTGTCTCACAGTTGGGGGGGGGCAGAATTGGGCTGGCTGAGGCTGTGCATGTGGATGTCTGTCCTGACCTGTACGTGCATTAATGTGCACAAGTTCCCTGCTCACATGTAGGCGAGGCTGCTGACGCGCACTGTCTTTGATGAACATTTTTAACCCCGCAGGATGGGCTCCTCCCATAGATCGCCTGCCCTCAATCCATCAGAAGGCAAAAGAACAGCTTCAGCAGCGGACGTGGCTGTGGTTGGGATAGATGGGGGGGGGTGGGGTGGAGAGG
>Ga0307963_1001695_pt1 | contig 17098 bp, 18 predicted proteins | sample OrgLakmetagen594_FD_201829 | JGI IMG/M metagenome (GOLD analysis project Ga0307963, IMG submission 201829) | Saline water microbial communities from Organic Lake, Antarctica - #594 | ecosystem: Environmental > Aquatic > Non-marine Saline and Alkaline > Saline | place: Antarctica: Organic Lake...
CCGTACACCGTACCGTATTTTACCGTAATTACGGTAAAGTACGGTGTGATAATTACGGTAGTACGCCGTAATTTAACAAGTACGGTGCGTACCGTACAGACCGTCATCGTACCGTACCGTACAACTCAACAAGCCTGTGCTCAACACATCACGCGTCTAACCGTATAAGGGTAGCTTTCATAATCAGGGGCATCAGCTGGGTTCATTTCAAATGGTAGCTGCTCATCTACCTTCCCAGCAGGCTTATTGGGAGCATCAGATGTAGATCACGCCTAATAATGAGCGATACCTTCCCAGCAGGCTTATTGAGAGCATCAGATGTAGATCATGCCTTATGATGAGCGATACCAGAATGTAAAGGCTAGGGGAGAGAATTGGAGCTGAGGCATTTTTTAGTTTTATCCTTACAAAGGCCCAGGGACAAATGCTCGCCACTCTTGACCACTGTACATGGGGGACAGCCTGACATGCATGCATGCTACACACAATTAAAAAAGCAAAGGCAAAAACACAATTTTACGCAGCTAGCAATCAGCGTGCAATAAATAAAACACATTGCTCACACTAGCCAGAGCCACACAAAAAATCTAACACAGCGATAAGAAAGGCCAATGCAGATCCAGCGGGTCGTCGGCCATGCATTGCGGCCTGCGTCCTCTTGAATTCAGCCGTTTACCAGGTACCCCCCATTACATCCCATCAGATCCCCCATTAATGATTTTGTCAGTGTGTCGTGGCTTGCTTTTGTGATCTTTATAAAAGCTTCCACAGCAGCTTTACAGCTCGTAGCAAGTTCGCGACTTATCTTTCTCTCATCAGTTCAAAGTGTAAAATTCGTACACCTTTGACCCTCAAAGAGGTATTGAGCTTGTAATAATGCAAGATTGCAGGCACAAGCTCATTGAACTAAGCAAAAGCTGCTTTTGTTACCAAATTGGTAAAAATTTTGTGCAGGGGCTTTGCACAGCCACAAAGTAGTGACGAGACTGCCTGCTTCCCAATAAAGCAGCACTGTCTCAACATCCCCACACAACCTCAAGGCATTTCTCAACAATAACACTAGGTCGCACCTGTGCCTTTTTCAGCATTTCCCATGCTGCCGTTGCTGCCGTTGAAACGCTCCACATAAGCCAGCTTGTCTTCAGGCTTGAGCTCAGCTTCAAAGTGTGAGATGCCCACAACATTAGCCACCTGGGCTGCGACCTTGGAGTTGTCACCTAAACGGCAGAGCAAGCATAACGGCTTGTGGTGTATGCTATGTTTGTGTTTGCAGTTGCTCGCGTGGATGGGCATAAACCACCCAGGCACATGCCCGTGGGGGTTTCCACCCTAAAATGAGCAAACATTGCTTTGTTTGTATGTTGTGAGATCCATTTTATAAAAGAATGCTAGCCATTTCCAGGAAAGGCTACAGATAGCTAACAAGTAACGAGCGAGGTGTCATAGCAATGATGCTGTGACTCAATAAAGAGATCTGATTACAAAAGGTAGAAAGGCATGAAGCACCTTGGTAGGTACAGGTCTTAGAAGGAGCAAGATAATGACATGGCTGGACATAGGTCTGCTAGCAGCAGCAGCACCACCACAACTGCCACCACCACCACCACCACCACCACCACCACCACCACCACCATCACCACCACCACCACCACCACCCCCACCACCACCACCACCACCACCACCACCACCACCACCACCACCACCACCACCACCACCATCACCACCACCACCACCACCACCACCACCACCACCACCACCACCACCACCACCACCACCACCACCACCACCACCACCACCACCACCACCACACAAGTTGCTAGCATAAAGTCACCTGTCAGCATGATCACATCCTTTCTGGCCTGCTTCCTCCCGCTTTTGTCGCCTTTTGCGCTTCCCTGTAGCCCCTGAGGCTTGCCTGCTATGGCAAGGTCTGGCCACGTGCCTTGCTGCAGCATTTGGACAGCCCGTCTGTTCAAAAATGTGGTGTGTGTGTACACGTGAGTTTGTGTGCGAGTGTGTGTGTGTGTGTGTGTGTGAAGGCGGAACTGTTCAGTACTTCAGTTCTCCAAGGATTAAATGATGCTAGGCAACGGTCATCGAGACAACTCTGAAAAAGAAGACTCAACATCTAAAAAGCAGGAGGCCACGCAAAGCCTTCCCTCTTATATTGAATTGAATTAAGCAGTCTAGGACTCAGTCGCGCAGCCTCACCTCGCCCCAGGCTGCACTTCATCTTCAAAACACAGCACCGCCACCTGCTGCTGCGGCTGCTGCAGGCCTGCTGCCGGACTGTATGTGTGGGCTTCACTCGTAGCATGACCATAGTTATGCCCAAACAAGGCACCCTCACCCTGCGTCCCATTCGAATGTGGCCTTTCTGCGTTCGACTCCATCGATGCTGCTTTTTTATGAGGAGCCTCGTCATCCAGGCTCGACCAGTGTACGGTTTCAATTGAGCTTGGAGCTGCGGTGGCAAGCAGGTATGACTGGGCACGCACGTTGGAGGAGGTGCTGTGCTCTTGGGCGACCCTGTGTGATTGAAGGGTAGCAGGAGGGTGAGGTGGTGCTGCCAGCGGGGATGATTGGGCACATGTTTGCGATGAAATTTACTTTGTGGGGTACGGTGTTGGCACAGTGCAAGGATACGAGGCGGTATGCCCTTGGACTGCCTTGTGTGAGTGAAGACAAGTAGGGTAGAGGTGGATCGGAAATGCTGCTTGAAGGAATGACTGGACGTGATTGCCAGAGAGGGGGGTGCTTTGTTTGGTAACAGCAACAAGAGAGTCATGGATGAAAACCAGGAGGAAGAAAAGCCACCAAGGACGCTCCATAATAATCGATATTGTGCATTAGATAATCAATAACTCTACGCAGAGTATGCTTTATCGTTTCACGCACCACCACGTGCAAGTATGTTTATCGTTTCACGCTTTATAGTTTCAAGCACCACCACCACGTGCATGTATGTTTATTGTTTCACACACCACCACGTGCATGTATGTGCAAACGACAGTGAAATGTCCTCACTTAATGGCTTTATTATTGCGGGAAAGATAGAGGAGCCCTCATTATACAAATCCTGCCTACAAACCTGAACAAAACATGTGAACTATCAAGGTCACCTGTCCAACTGCTCTCTTGCCAGTCCTGGGGGCAAGCAGCCGCGGATGAAGCTGAGGGAGCCAAAGCTCACAAACTCCGGTGCCGACCCTGCTCCGAGCCCCCCCTCACAAAGGCCCTGCACTCCTGCTCCCGGAACCTGAAGCATGCAGCACGCGCAGTTCTGCCAGCTTGTGTTTGCCATGAAGTGGGTGTGAGACGAAAAGGGGAGGCGTCTGCACAGCAGTTCAAGCCTACAGCAAAGGAAAGGCGCTCCAGGCTCTGGGTCGGCATTGAATTGTTGCTCACTCACTGCATTGCACACTTACACACACACTCACTCACACACACAGACACATACACACACACTCTCACACACGCAGACACATACACACACTCACACACAATCGCATGCGCTCACGCCATTTGATACAATGCCGTTGTTGTGGTTTTTACACATTACGGGCAATAAGGATAAACCAGACACACACATACGTATTGCGTGTATAATCTAGTGCTACATTTGATGTAGAGGCTGCCACAGCAATTAATGAAGGGACGCTCTGCAACTGGGTTTGTTTTGGTCACACGCATTTGATTAAGTCTTGTGTGAGCGTAGCAATATCATACCTGCAGGACATTGGTGGTGGTGGTGTCACAGTGTACTGCCTATGCTGCACCACGTGCAGCATTTGATTTATAGATACCTACAACACACGTACCTGGCGCACGTGGTGCACTGCAAGGTTTTGGGTCCCTACTAGGGGACCTAGCTGAGCTACCACAGCATTCGACACTGGGTGGTTGGAAAAGCGAGATAGGGCCACCGCGTACTGCGTATGTGTTTGGGGACATGAAAAGGTGACTTTTTGAAATGATCACAGAGCTATGATAAAGTGGTGTTATGACGGGAAGGCAGCAAAAAGGAGCACGTGAAAATTTGTGCAAGCTTTGGACGCCGTGCAAAATGAAATGTCATTTGCTTTTCACTTGGTCTGTCTTGTTCAGTTAGTGAGGCAAGCTCTTGCCCTGTTACATGTACACAAAAGGAATTCCATCAACACATTTGCAGACAGCACACACACACACACACATTCACAGTGACACATCCACAACGGCACATTGACAGCAGCACACTCACTTCGTTCAACAAAAACACACACGTGGCCACATACTCAAGACAGCTTGTTCACAGCAGCGGACACTGCCCAAGCTGTCAGCAACCCATACCCAACATACCGCAACACATTCACAGCTTTTTGCTCTCTGCAATACACATCACACACGCCCTCAGCACTCTCAGTGGCAAGGCACGCTGCACGGAGCCCTTACCGCCCCCACCCTGTTGCAACATATTAACACAACCTTCACCATGCTCCTTACACTAACAGGAACGCATTCACGAATGCAGTGAAATCACGGAAAAATTCCTGATTTTGTACATTCACTAAAAAACGCACGATCCCAGCATTACATTCACCACAACACACGATCTCAGCATTACATTCACCACAACGCACGATCTCAGCATTACATTCACCACAACGCACGATCTCAGCATTACATTCACCACAACGCACGATCTCAGCATTACATTCACCACAACGCACGATCTCAGCATTACATTCACCACAACGCACAAGCTCAGCATTACATTCACACACCACAACACACGATCTTGGCATTACATTCACCACAACACACGATCTCAGCATTACATTCACCACAACGCACGATCTCAGCATTACATTTACCACAACACACGATCTCAGCATTACATTCACACACCACAACACACAACACACGACGCACCCCACACATTCTCCTGCAATGCACGCTGTTCACGGCTCTTACCACTCTCACACCATTCCTCGCAACACAGCAACACGTACGCTTTTTAAACATTAAGGGATGAAATTCACAAAAGCACCTCACAGCATCTCACACACACATATACACACACCAACAACACGCTCACCTGCAAGGCACGCTGCTCAAACCCCTCTGCCACCCCTGAAGCCACCAGGCCCCTGCCACCCTCAACCCCATCCCCCCCACCACCACCTTTCGTGTGAAAACCCGCATCCCCCCCCTTACCCAAAACACTGCTACCAGAGCTGAAGGTGCTACTACTACCCTCACTGCTCTCGCTTTCACTCTCCCTGTCTGACTCGCTCCTTTGCCCCCTTTCCCCCCTCACACTCTTTCCATGATGCACCAGAGTCCTGTTGATGCTGTTCCCAATCCTGGTGCCACTGCTGCCGGCGCCATGGAAGGAGATGCCGCTGCTGCCACCCACGCTGCTGCCACCCGCGCTGCTGCCACCCACGCTGTTGCTATACTTGCTGCTACTCACACTGCCGCTGCCAACAGAACCGGCTCTGCCCCATGTACTGCTGCTATTTACGCTGCTGCGACTACGGCCACTAGCACCCTGCCCATCACCCCCGGCCACCCCATTATGCGAGGGGCTGCCACTACCACTTCTGGGCTCGCCACTGCTGCCTTTACTACCAGCACTAGCCCAGGGCTGGGCGCCTGATCTAGATAGCCTGCCAGGGATGTGCAAGGGCCGTGGCCCAAAGGAGCGTCCCTCCCCCACGGCATTCCCAGAGACACCTGCGTTTGTAAATTTGTTAAGTTGCACACACTAGGTTTAATGCTCTGCCTCGTGTTCTTTGGCAATTTTGGGAGAGAAACATCAGCTTTTGTGGTCAGCAAAACTGTGCCTATTAGTCACGATACTTTGTGGCTTAAAGCCGTGGCAACTCTAGAAACGCTGCACTTGTCATTCAGTGGGGTTGCACACATTTTTCACCAGGGGCTTTTCTGCATGCAGCATGGGTAGCACAGCAGCCCTGTGCCGTGTGCATGTCAAACAAAAATGAGGATATCAGGGTACCTCCCAGCTTTCTACGCCACCTAAGAACCACTTTTGATGTGTATTTGAGGTTAGCAAGCTTTAGCCCTTCAGTTTCCTCTCCCGTACACCTACAGCAGGTATTGAGAACAAAGACACAAGCACTAAACAGATAACCATCTGCACATGCCTACGGACTTGCCAACACACAACTTGGTAAGAACACTTAGACACATATGCACACATGCACACATGCACATATACATACCAGCCGTGGCATGGGAGTGCTTTCGCTCCTCCAGGCCATCTCTATCCTCTGTCACTGCAGTTGTTGCTGCTGGTGATGGTGACAGGGCTGGGGCCGCTGCATTGGATGTCAAGACGCTGAAAATGCTGGCATCAACCAGAGTGAGGGCGCCGCTGGTGATGGTACCTACGCAGCAAGGTGCACACAAAAATTGTAAGAGATGAGCGGAAAAATGATAAAACGCTGCCGTGCACATGTGAGACATTCTTTACGAGGGTAAGGTATTGCTGAAGATGGTGCCTACGAAGCCAAGGCGCGCACACGGAAATAGCACGTTACTGTGCATGAGGTGCGAGACATTATTTACGAGGGTGAGGGCGATGCTGTACTAAAGTGATGATGGCTGCGAGAGTCACCTAGTTGATAAGGGTGCAAAGCTGGAAAAAAGGCATCGGTATCTTTCCAAGAACCTTAGCAAAAATCCAGGATTATACAGGAATTGGTATTTTACAATTTGAAAGGAAAGCCACACTTCAGAGGTAGGAACTGCAACGGCAAATGCACGAAACATACCTTGGAAATACTCATCAACCCTAAGATGGTGCAACTGACACAGATATTCATTGCCAAGCCACCTGACCAGGTCAACATCGTGCTGCGTGCCCACCTGACCAGGTCAACATCGTCCCGACTCACACAGATAATCATTGCTAGGCCCACCTGACCAGGTCAACATCGTCGTGCTGCGTGCCCACCTGACCAGGTCAACATCGTGCTGCATTTCATTGCGCACACATACAGAGACTGGCACACACAACGATCTAAAATACCAGGCATCTATTTCTTGACGCCCCCCTCCAAACACCCTACCAGCCAGTACCTGTTTTGTCTAGGGCAATTGTGGTGCACGTCAGCAGCGCATCAATGGCTGCAGCTGACTTCACAAGCACGCCCTTGCGCGTTATGGTAGCAATGGCACACACGTAAGCGAGGGGGACCAGGATCACTGCACAGGGGGAGCCAGCTGTCAGCACGCCCATGGCCCTGTGTGCGTGTGTTTGCGTGTGTGTGTGTGTGTGTATGTGCAAGTGCATGTGTATGTGTGCATGTGTGTGTGCATGTGCATGTGTGTGTGCGTGTGTGTATGTATGTGCAAGTGCATGTGTATGTGTATGTGTATGTGTGTGCATGTGCATGTGTGTGTTGTGTGTGGTGACATGATGAGTCACTTGTGATCACACACGTGCCCTTGTCAAATACACCCACACCCACACATGCATGCAAACATGCAGACCCCCCAAACAGCTTTTTCATAGGTCTCATCAAATGCACAAGCATTTTTACCAACACAATCAAACCCATGCGCACGCACATGCACACAGACACACACACACATTTTACCGCACATACACACACACTTTTTACCAGGATACACACTCTCACCTGTACAGAGCTCCTCTGGGTCCCATCAGAGGCACACCCACTGCCAGCAGCCCTACTAGAGCAGCCAGGGTGGCAGCAATAACCGCCTTAGACCACACCTGTATTAGTAAATATTAAATTGTTGCGTCATACATATCAAGTTGTTGTGTCAAGTGACGGGTAGTAAGATGGAATTGTAGGAGGGACAGTAATGCATTGTTTCACAATGAAAGTGGCGTGCGTGCTGCTGACCGGATTCTGCTTTCAAGTCACTGACCGCACAATCTAGAACAAACACATCTGGATTGCAACAACCACAAGTACTGGTTGAAATTAATCCTTATCTTTAGTTCATAAAAGCAAAAAAGATTTGTTAGTATTAACACGTCCACCGTTAGTAAGGGCTTGATACACACAAAAATTCCGATGTCGCAACTCTTCGCACGGATTGCCAACTTCAGATGATACTTTGGAATTGGGAATTCCATAAGGCCACATGTATCTCGTAATTCGTCAAATATAGGCGCACACTGTTTTATGACAGCGGAAATTAGAAGGTTTGCAGGTCCTAACCAGTCACCTGTCCTAACAGTGTGATTGTTTCTGCAAGCACGCTCTTTATTAACCCTACCCAATTCCAAACCCTGCTCCTCCTCTCCTTTTTCCTGCTTCCAAATGACTGATCTTTTATTGTTGTTTTTAGGAAGGTTTTTCACTGTCAAAGCCCTCACCTCACCCACGGTGTCCAGCGTGCGCTGCAGCTTTGGCTTGTTTGCCTGCAGCGAACAGGTGCACAAGCAGAGGTAGTTAGTGGCATGATCCATGCAGTCATAGAACCTAGGTGGCTGGTCCACCTAGGGTCACACACACGCAAATACACACACGCACACGCACACACATACATACACACACACACGCACACACACACATTCTTGAATTTCAATGGATGCATTTGCTTGTGAGAGCACAGATCATGTTGTGTGCACTTGAGCGAATCATCTCATTTTTCCCCTCCATTCAAAGATCGAAACCAACCTGCGCTTTTGTCGCCATGCGCGCAATGCGCGCGGGTGTGGAGTCTTCCATGCTGGCAGTCACTCGGAGTACTAGAGAGCCTTCTAGACTGACAGATCCTGCAGGGACCTGCATGTTTGTGTGTACAAGCATGCGTGCGTCTGTGTGTGTGCCTGTGTGTATATGTGCATGTGCGCGTGTGTGTATGAGTGTGTGCGTGCTACCTATGTCTGCGCGTACATACATGCTGTGATCAGAGTGTGTTTGTCTGTAACGCTTGATAAAGGTTGGCCTGAACCATACTCATATATGTATGTATCATGTATGCATATATGTGCACGGTATTATAGTGGGGAAATGATCAAACCTTCCGTTATGTACAGTATGTATAAACACGGTTCTGGCCAGCCTTACACTTGATGTTTTATATGAATAGATTGCCGCTTGCTGCACGCAAGCATCTTGACTTGTGCGGCATGGCAAAAAGCCTGAGCGCGGAAGAATAAGCACCTGAGAACCGAAGGTTGCTCGTAGGGGTGCACTCTCTCCACTTATGTGCTGCAGGGACACGCTGGCGGTGCCCCACACCACTACGCCATCCAAGGGCACCTGCAAAAAGAGTGACTGGATGGGTGAGTGTGCGGACCAGCAGATTCTGGCAGCGCTGCAGGGACGTCCTGGCCACCGAACCCGGTGTATAACCACAGCAGCATATGAAATATGATGGATGGGTCGTTTGTAGTTGTTTGAGCGAAGAAATGTGAAGTCATAAGGTGCAGCTATTCCTGGTAATGTGTTGTAGGGACCTCCGGGCCACCTGCCTACCGACCCTGGTGTCTTACCCACACCCAGGTATTCAAGGCAGTGCTTCAGTCCTTTTTCCTTGTTTTTAATTGATTGAGCAAAAGCATGTCAAGTCATAAGGTGCAGCTGTGCCTGGTGATGTGCTGCACGGACCTCCGGGCCACCTGCTTACTGACCCTGGTGTCTTACCCACACCCAGTACGTATGAAAGACGGTAGTTTGGTCATTGTTAGCTGTTTGAGCACTGCTGCAGCAAAAGCTGGCTATATGCCACCCCACCCAATCGTTCAAGCACACTTGCGTGGCACTATGAGCGACGAGCAGGATACGGTGTTAAGCAGGGGGATCTGGGGATAATGTATGGAAGGCAATAAGGCTCACAGAGCAGCTGCTAAAAATAATAACAGGCTGTGAGTGAGGATCAGAGAGGAATTACAGAGCACAGAGTTTTGTACTTTGTCTAACAACTGCTGTTTTGATGGTGAAATAAACCCCCTTCATTGTGGTGAGCAGTGGTCTACGTAACACAAAATATACAAGCTGAGTGCCATGCAGAGGGAGCGGTTACAGGAGCAGCCGTGCCACAAATAGGTAGCAAGATCATGCTTTGCTGCACGGAGTAATGACAAGCAGGAAATGCAACATACAAGTCAACGGGCAACAACAAGCCCTGCAGTCAGGGACTTAGATGTCTGTATGAAGAGGCTCTGTGTGAGTGAGCCTCACTAATTTGGCAGGAAACAGATGGTTCTGGTACAGCCATGGTGTGGTGTGCTAGTATGTTTAATAGAGTGCGCTGGACCTTATCAAGAGCAAACCAGCCCAAGCCCATTAGATTTATCAGGAACTCAGATCTGCCACTGCCCCCCACATCCAAACCTTGAGGGTGCACATCATTAGCTTGCCTCATTGCAAGCCACTGACAAAACACACACTCTTGTGCCGCCTATGGGTTGCAGCGCGCAACTTTTCTCATCCATATCCACAAACTCAAAGGAGTAAATTTGTGCACTGTTTCAAAATTGAAGATAAGTCTCACGCTCTTGTGCCTGCCTTGCCGATTACGGTTTACAACTACTAAGGCCCATTACTTCACATGTGACACGACATCACATGTACAGGCTCTCTCACATGTACAGACTCTCTTTGTACAGCGTATGAACAAAGCACCCCCGGCACCCCAATATACACACGCGAAAAGCCACCCACGTTTTCGCCTGAGTTGACGAGCACGTACTGGCCAAGGCCTACATTCCGTGCCAGGCTTTGCTGTTGGCTATGGAGGAGCGGCTGCGTCTTGTCAGGGCTCATTTCTACAACTCTGGCCTGCAGGGTTCATGCAGATCAGTGTGCGTGTGTGTGTGTGCGTGTGCGTTTGTGCAAGAGTGTACAGTTGAAGGCAGATGCAGGAATAAGGCAAAAAAATCAGTGACAATGGCAAGTGTCATGATGACTGAGGGTGGGTAGACATGACGATAGCAGAATAATATGACAATGAAGGCAGATAGAAGGCAGGCCTGAGGGCAGGTCTGAAGGCAATTAAGCGTCTGGTTCAAATCCCACTGCAGTAGTGGGATGAATGCAGTTGAGTGTGAAGCCGAGTGCGAGGTGTTGAATGCGGTTTTAGTTTACCAGTAAATGGCAATCAAAGAGAAAAATAAGAGGGACTGGGTGTGTAGTATAGAATTGAAATGAACACTGCCAAGTGCATAAATAGACGGGTTGTGAAAGGCAGGTTGAAGACAAGTAATCTTGAGTGTGCGAAGCAAATGCTAAGGAGTGCCACCTACTTTGTCAGGCACATTGGCAAACAAACGGGCTAGACTGCCTCGAGCCTTGGAGGTGAAGTGCTCTTCAAGCGTGTGCGACAGTTGGAAAAGGAGGAGAAGAAGGGCACCCTGCACATGTGTGTGTATGCGTGTGTATGTGTGCAACGTATTAAGCTCGTATTCCGTGCCTGACAAGTCAAACGAAAGCAACAGCTATAGAGACATACGTACTTGAGCGACAAGTACAGTTAAGACATACGTACTTATAAGACATATGTACTTATAAGACATAAGACATACGTACTTAAGCGACAAGTACACAAAAGTGTGAGCGTGCAAAACAGAAAAAACATAAATGCAGAAAGAAAAAGGCTCTCACACGCCACACAAAAAGGTACACCATGTACCCACGCTTTCACACAAACACCCACACCTACACCCAAACCCACACCCACCTCTTGAGGCATCCCCATGTACAGGGTGCCCAGCGCCGCCAGTGCCATGAGGACGTGTGTGTTCAGCACCCCACTTGCTGCTGTGCACAAGGACTCCAGGATTTGGGGTGCCCCCGACAGCACCCACGGCACACACAGGCAGGCCCCTGCATGCACACACGTCACGCACATCTGCTTGATTTTCATGTTTCTCGCAACCACACACAGAGTTGTCTGAAAGGCACACACAGGCAGGCAGCTGTATGCATACACGTCGTACATTCCTGTCTGCGGTTATGTTTTTTATCACATGCACACATAGAGTTGTGTGATAAAGTGTCTTCCTCTCTGGCAGCTCGTTTAAACACAGGCAGCAGTCAAAACGAAAGCAAGCAGAAATTGCGAATAAGAAGAGGGGCAACAAAGACCCAACAGAACACCCAAACCAACTAAACAGCTGTTTGGGATATTGGACCATACATGTGAAAAGTTTGCAAGGTAGCCTTTGCGCCACACACCCACCCGAAATGACCTTGGCTTGCCCCAAGGGCAGCATGGCAGCCAGGGCAGGCAGCTCAAGCAAAGAGGCCAGGACAAAGCCAACGAGGGAGGCCCTCAGGCAGGCGCTGCTGTGCGCAACCCTGCGCGAATGAGTGTATTTGAATGTGTGTGTGCGTGTGTGTGTGTGTATGAGTGTGTGTGTGTATGTGCGCGCGTGTGTGTACATGTGTACATGTGTGTACATGCATGTACATGTGTGTGTGTGCGTATGAGTGTGTGTGTGTATGTGCGCGCGTGTGTGTACATGTGTACATGCATGTACGTGTGTGTGTGTGTGTGTGTGTGTGTGTGTGTGTGTGTGAACAGGAGTGTAACACATGCCTGTTTTGTGCGGAGCAACCCGATGCGAGTAATAATTATCCACCCAGACGTTGTATGGTGCTTGAAAATGGCCAAAGGAGGTTCAATAACACAGCGTATTGTGCAAGACACAAGTAACATGTGTGTGTCTTAGTTGACTGAAGAGTCGTGGCAAGCAAGCTAGCCACGCTTCCACGCTGTGTCACGCCTAGGTCACCAGCGCACCTTTCAGCCACAGAGACCAGACCCAATTGAGTGGCCCATTGTGTGAGAATTGATTCAGGGAAATGCCCGTGGGCATGCCCAGCATGGTCGTCTGCAACTGGTTGCGAGCAACAACTTGACCCCTGGATTACAGGTGGCCCCCTCCTCCGTCTTCCTCGTGGCAAAAGGGGTCCGCATTGTTTTGTGGCTCTTTGGGAACCAGGAGGGTGGGGATTACGGGTCTGGCTCATCTTCTTCCCTGTCTGGGCCAGGACAGGACTGTAGGGACGATAATGGCATGCATTGTTCATGATCATTGTTTCAATTTCCTCAAGTGTTATATGGTAAAATTTTGTGTTAACGAGGCTGACCGTACCATTTCGTACCAGTCCGTCGAGTACGCAATTTTAATTGCACTTGGCCACGAGTCCTTTAGCGAATTTTTATCCCCCTTCTTTCTTTCTAGCAGGTAGGATGGCACAAATCCAGCTCCCTCTTTATGCAGAAGAGTTATGCCTGAGGAAATGGATCTTGATTGTTAAAGAGTCCATTTGCCATGCTAAATCAGTTAGCATGAAGATATCGTGTGATTTCCCCTGGAAAATATTTAGTGACTGACTGGTGCTTTGAAGCTTCTCTGATCCAGAACGCTGCTGGGGAAAACAGGGAAGCAGTACGACATTTGGGTCATATTGTTTCATCTCTGTATACCTGCTGCAACTCTTCATGACAGACTTGATGTTGTGCTCCTGGGCAAAAGCATACACATCCTGCAATACATCCTGCATACATACATCCTGCATACATCCTGCATACACATCCTGGAAGACACCATAAAAAGTGGCACGTTTTATTCATCCATTTAAATTATGGCTCACGGGTCGCAAGCAAATTTACAGAGTTACAGAGTTACAGATAAAGCCATCAGTCAAAACGTGCGACTGCTAGGCTGCGCATGTAAAACCGTGTAAAAACTGTGATGATTGTTTTTGTAGCACCAGACTTGTAGCACCTACAAAAAAAACCTTGTAAAAGAGGAAAAAAGGCACAACGACATTGCAGCACTGAATAAAACCAGTTAAAACAATCAAGCAACTACCAGGACCAGCCGACCGCATAAAATTAAAGAGGGGATATCATGAAAACATGGACTGTCACACTGAGGATACCAAAAATGAGGGGGAGGAAAATATGATCATACATTAAACCCATGTGTGAAGAGCAGCACATGCACAACGAGAGGGTCTGGAACATCAAACATGGTCTGGTTCATCACTCTTTTGCTGCGGGCCCTGCTGCTAGATGAACTCTGAACCAAAGCCAATACAACTCTTCAACACACCTTACGCAGCCTAATAAGGCGCCATTGTGCCAGTTAATAGTAGCTTGCACTGAGCATTGCAATTGAGAGTGAGAAAGGCTCAGCACTACGTCTCTCTCAGTAAAGTATCAAGCACTGTTTGGAGAGAAGCTCATGGCAAAAAAACAATTTGGGGGCGGGGATAGTTAAGTTGGAGGGGGAGTTACCAGGGCCTTTTTTGTGTCTGCTGGTAAAGGAATTATACGGTACGCGGTACAATGTAGCTTTCTTTTCCCTAATCCAATGTGGGGAGTGGTTATCACTGCCTGCAGTTTTTCTTTTTCTTTTTCTTGGAACATGACATGTAAACTTGTCGTCTACAACAGAGGCGACTGTACAGGGCGACTGTGCTCCAGCCTGAGAGCACCAAGCAAACTCAGGCATCACAAACTTTCCTTCCCCTCTAGGAGTCGTGCCACGCAGTGCTGTATAGGAGTGCTGTCGCAGCCAAACCCAGGTCTAAACGCCCATCTTTGGAAAAAAGGTTAAGTAAGTTTCTTAAAAGGTGCATTGCATACATTTGGCATACATCTGGCAATATGGCAATTCATTTCAAAGTACTGGTCCTTGCTATGCCAGTGGCTATCTATACCAGTGCCCTTTTTTACTTGGTTTGTTTTGAGGTTTACCTCGTTCTCATAGGTTGAGCAGCCATTCCAGGTTGAATGCCTTTGTAATCCAAACTAAACTAAACTATACTATACCAGTGCCAGGAGGGTAGATCTTCACGCACTCCATCTCGACATGGAATTCGGGGTGCTGAATTTTTATGTTTCTGAACAGGTCATTGAAGAGTGGTGACACTTGCTCCTGATGAACGGGACACACCACATTCCTCCGAATTAGGGTGTGAGCCGTGAATTCAGAAATGTAGGAAACCTCCATTAAATCGGAAACCTCCTAAAACATAACATATGGCCATATACTATGGCACATACAATAACCCGTTCTGTGCTGACCACATCGCATGGGTCGTGGAAAACTAAACAGCTGGTCCCGTGGCTGACTGATTTGCATGATAACTAGTTGAATTCTCCTTTGTTCATTTTTTACACGACTGGCTCACTGGCTATTTATACTGTACTTTTATGTACTTTTAGTAATGCTGAGGGCTTTCGTTAGGCAGAAGCAGTTCGTGGCAAAGGCGCCACTCAGCCATCCACACATTCACTCGTTGACTGCACGCTGCCTTGCGTGAATAGTGTCGCCAGTACGTGCCTTCAATCATTGCTGACCCTTTCCAACAGAATGCTTTTGATCTCTGATATAATGCCGTACATGCATGAATATAAATTATGGAAGCAGCAACACGGCTTGATGCTCTTGAATCGAGTTATGCAAATGCTACTTGGCTTGGCTTCTTGCAAGATCGTAGGTTCCTTCTCCTCCTGTAGATGCACCAGGCAGGCTGTCTTGCAGTGTTCAATCAACCCCAGCATGCAAGGAATACCCCCCCTGTGCCTCTTGGTTATAGCCAGAGGCACGTCTGCAAGGGTTCAGCGGCGTGTATGGTGTATTTATGTATGAATCCATATCTTGTACATAATTGTTATTGAACTGGGCTCCAAAACTGCCAAAACCGTACATGTCAATTCACTGTCACATAGGGCTTCCTTTGTAAGCAGCCAGTTCAGTACTGCTGCATTGTATTGCATTTATCCGTTGATAGTTTAACAAAAATTGTCTGCAGCGTCTATTTCACTGTACATTCTATCAAATGTGTCTGTACCAATTGCTTTGTATGTCTTGATGTGTGAGAGCCCTCGGTTTTTATGCTGCCTTGCATTTAGAGAACGCAATTAAAAAAACGCAACTTCAGGCAATTAAAGAAACACAACTTTCGGAAATTATAGGAGGGGGGGTGAGGACATGATGTCTTTACAGCCTCGTGCAGAACAATTTCAGCTGAGGAGCGTTGCCGCTGATCCTCTTGTTCTCAATTAACAGGACACAAAAATAGACATGCTTGTCGTACGGGAAACATAAAATGACCAACACAACGTTTACGACAGAAAGCAATGAGCTCGATTAAACACCAGGCAAGGTGGATAACTGGTATATGATGTCCGTGAGTGCACCTCTGTACGCACTTATGGTGTGGTCTGTCAAGCCGGACTGCTTGATCAGCAGGCGATCAAATTCGCTCTTCTTAACGTTCTTGAAGAGATGGCACATCTTGCCTGCAGGCAAGAAACGAAGAAGAAGCTTAAGCAATGCTTATTTACATACTCTCTTTGCAAGAAGAAAAAGTTGTGCAGTGACCCAGAACTGTACCAAGTTTGATGAGTGGTCCCTCTCTATTATGATCCTCAATACGTCAGTTACTAGCGGAGCAACTACTTGTGACCCACGCGAACAATGGCATCAGCAAGATATATAGTGTTCCCACCACAACGAAATTAAGTTTTGCGTAATCAGAACTGAGAACAAGCTTATGGCCAAACAAAGGCCAGAGGATACCCTTTCAACAACCTCGCAAAGCCTCCATCACTCCCTACACTGCCCTAGATGCATACAACACCACCTACAAAACTCAAGCCTTGTAACAATTTGAGTCTATGTCATTAGAGAACTGAGAAAGACCCCGTCATGTGTACTCTGTCATCATTGCTAGTGAGCAATTGTCTATATGAGATTTGCACTTGATAGATTCGCTCACCACACAAGCGAAGTAACAGGATCAGGCTGTTACCAACCTTCATGATTGTCCTTACCCACCAGAACACCAGAAATCACCCAGGAATTGTGCAGTCCTTAAATACCAGTGCACTTTTGCTGGCGTGGGGAGCTGCTCCAGTCTTATTTCTCCCTTGCCTCTTTTTGTTCCGGATAAGTGGACAATCGTGCACTTAGAGATTGTCTGTATAGCCAACCTTTAAGTGGCAACAGCCAGGAGGCCTCAAGGATCATAAACTTTTGAAGTCACGTGTCAATTGAAATATAAATTACATATTCGGAATCCTGACGTCAATAGCTATCGATTGGTATATAAATGAGTCAATTCTGAGGGGGTCGGAGGGGGGG
>Ga0307963_1001701_pt1:0-12500 | contig 17068 bp, 22 predicted proteins | sample OrgLakmetagen594_FD_201829 | JGI IMG/M metagenome (GOLD analysis project Ga0307963, IMG submission 201829) | Saline water microbial communities from Organic Lake, Antarctica - #594 | ecosystem: Environmental > Aquatic > Non-marine Saline and Alkaline > Saline | place: Antarctica: Organic...
TGCTCAAGATGTCTTGGATGGTACATTACTGGTGCTCATGATCCCCTGTGGTGGTCCTCCCATGATATGTGGTGCCTACAGCACTCCATAGGGTACGTGTTTGTGTTCTATGGACGCCCAAGAACGAGTTTAAGCCGAGTTCGAAGCGTGGGCATGAGCCGTATTGAAGCGATTCGGTTATTTCAATTTTGACACGCGCTATATTTGAAAAATATTATAGCGCTATATAGCGCTATATAGCGCTATATAGCGCTATAAGCAAACGCCGATCCCTACGTATATGACCGTATATTTGGTGATTTCCCTGCCAAAAATACCGTATATACACCGTATATATATGGTTCTGGCCAACCCTACACATGTGCCACATGTTTGCTGCCTCCGCGTAGCAGGCTCGGCTGGTTCTGCTGCTGCTGCTTGACGATGGTGCGTGTGAGCGTTGTGGCCTTGCGCACCACAGATTGTGCAGGCATACGAAGCACGCCCGCCTGCTTTCACTCGTGCAGTAGGTGGGACCTCCAGTTGCTGTGCAGTTGCTGCTCACTGCTCAAGGACACGGTCATGCGTGCGTGCATTGTGGTCTGCTTTTGTGCAGTTGCTGCTCACTGCACAAGGACACGGTCATGCATGCGTGCATTGTGGTCTGCTTCTGTGCAGTTGCTGCTCACTGCTCATAAACACGGTCATGCGTGCGTGTGCATTGTGGTCTGCTTCTGTGCAGCTGCTGCTCACTGCTCAAGGACACGGTCGTGCGTGCGTGCATTGTGGTCTGCTTCTGTGCAGCTGCTGCTCACTGCTCAAGGACACGGTCGTGCGTGCGTGCATTGTGGTCTGCTTCTGTGCAGTTGCTGCTCACTGCTCAAAGACACGGTCATGCGTGCGTGTGCATTGTGGTCTGCTTCTGTGCAGTTGCTGCTCAAGGACACGGTCATGCGTGCATGCATTGTGGTCTGCTTCTGTGCAGTTGCTGCTCACTGCTCAAGACACGGTCATGCGTGCGTGTGCATTGTGGTCTGCTTCTGTGCAGTTGCTGCTCAAGGACACGGTCATGCGTGCATGCATTGTGGTCTGCTGCTGTACAGTTGCTGCTCAAGGACACGGTCGTGCGTGCATGCATTGTGGTCTGCTTCTGTGCAGTTGCTGCTCAAGGACACGGTCATGCGTGCGTGCATTGTGGTCTGCTTCTGTGCAGTTGCTGCTCACTGCTTAAGGACACGGTCCTGCATGCATGCATTGTGGTCTGCTTCTGTGCAGTTGCTGCTCACTGCTCAAGACACGGTCGTGCGTGCATGCATTGTGGTCTGCTTCTGTGCAGTTGCTGCTCACTGCTCATGGATACGGTCATGCGTGCATGCATTGTAATCTGCTTCTGTGCAGTTGCTGCTAAGCACACGGTCGTGCGTGCGTGCATTGTGGTCTGCTTCACCACATATGCTGCATGCAGCATAGCACGCAAGGAAGGCGTTAAGCAGGCTTTAATTTGGACATGCCATAAGCAGCTGCACAGGCATACGCACCAGAGCACGGAGAGCACAGCCCCTCATTGAGCACAGAGAGACACCTCCTCTCTGTAATCATGTAACAGTATTACATTATTACATAAAGATATTTAATAATATATTCTGTTATATAATTCCGGTTCAAAACTATTTGCTGACGGACCTCCCTCGCCTCATCATACGAGCTCAGGAATACATGCTGATGGAGAATGTCAAGTTTGTGGCTGCTTGGGGGGTCTATGCTGAGTTTCTAAGCTGGTCAAATGTTACTGTCTACGCTGACTTCTCCAGCGTACACCTCACATCACCCCAGCAATCCTAAATTTGTCAAGTTGCTCTATCAGCATACTAGAGGGTCTGGCCAAGATTTCAGGACGGGAGGTGGGCTGAGTGCTGCGCATTAAAGCTTTGGCCAAGATTTTGCCAAGTTTCAACTTTGGTCCATGTAACTTCACTTAGTCAACCGCAGCACTCAAGCTTTGGGCAACCCTCCTAGCATTTTAGTTTGGGAGGCTAGCCTGAATTTCAGGGCCGGGGGTGGTCTGGGTGAGGCTGAGTGGCCACGCGAGAACTTCGCAGGAAGGAGACAAACCTAGGGGCTACGCTCCTGGAGGGGGCTTCGCCAAAAAGTGGCTTTGTTATAGGGAGTGGTGTGTGTAATTGGCAGTACCAGACCCGCATACACAAGATTTGAGCAGGGACTTTCTAGGGAAATCTTCAGAAGGTATGGATGATGTATGACGTGTTTTTATCAAAGTGTGTTTGTCCATCCTAAGTTTTAAGTGCCATACCTTCGCATTTTCATTTCGCACCCCAAAATTTGTAATGTCAAATTTCGCACCTTCCCCGCACCCCAGACTGTTTATTTCCGCCCTCCCCGCATCAACCATGCAGGGCTATTAGCCCTGTTCAGCACCAATAAGCTTCACAAACAATTTAAATGCAAGAGAACACCACAAAAGGGTAAAGGAAAGTCCACAAGTCCACACGCAGTTTGCATGTGTGTTGCTTGACACTCTGTTTACTCCTCTACCTACGCCTTTGCTTCCCTCCCCCCTCCCAAATTTTGCTTCCTCTTCATCTAGCCGCTATTACTGCTGCTGGTGCTTTCCTCGCTCTCTTGGCTCTCCCCAATGCTATTGCTGCTGCTGCTGCCGCTGCCGCTGCTGCCGCTGCTGCTGCTGCTGCTGCTGCTGCTGGGTACCTTGCTTGTGCTTGTGCCTGCTGATGGTGCAGCTTGGGTGCGGGCAGCCTTGGTGCGTGACTTTGTTTGCCGCACCGGCTGCCCCACCTGCTCACTTATTAGCTGCTGAACTGCTCACTTATTAGCTGCTGAGCTGCTCACTTATTAGCTGCTGAACTGCTCACTTACTAGCTGCTGAACTGCTCACTTATTAGCTGCTGAACTGCTCACTTATTAGCTGCTGAACTGCTCACTTATTAGCTGCTGAACTGCTCACTTACTAGCTGCTGAACTGCTCACTTATTAGCTGCTGAACTGCTCACCTATTAGCTGCTGAACTGCTCACTTATTAGCTGCTGAACTGCTCACTTACTAGCTGCTGAACTGCTCACTTATTAGCTGCTGAACTGCTCACTTACTAGCTGCTGAATTGCTCACTTATTAGCTGCTGAACTGCTCACTTATTAGCTGCTGAACTGCTCACTTATTAGCTGCTGAACTGCTCACTTATTAGCTGCTGAACTGCTCACTTACTAGCTGCTGAACTGCTCACTTATTAGCTGCTGAACTGCTCACTTATTAGCTGCTGAACTGCTCACTTATTAGCTGCTGAACTGCTCACCTATTAGCTGCTGAACTGCTCACTTATTAGCTGCTGAACTGCTCACTTATTAGCTGCCCCACCTGCTCACTTATTAGCTGCTGAACTGCTCACTTACTAGCTGCTGAACTGCTCACTTATTAGCTGCTGAACTGCTCTGGCCTGCATTTGTAAGCATTGCAGCTTGGTCCTCCTTCACCCTCCGCCTTCCTCCTGCACAGCTTCCCCCTCATCCTCATCTACGCGCTTTGACTTTTGGCAGTGACTTTAGCAGCGCCTAGATGAGGATGAGGGGGAAGCTGTGTGGAATGAGTTAGGGGGGGTCTATCGCTGATAGCGACTGGTAGCGACCAAAAAAAGGGTTGTTTACATTAAGCACGTACCTTCCCCAAAGGATCAGAATAAATGTGTTTTCATTCTAGAGTACCGCAGGTTACCCCGCAGGGCGACGCAGTATTTATGCGGGGCGTTTCACAAATGTGAAATGTTTCGAAACATGAAGCTAAGCATGTGAATATGTTGCCGTGCGCGGCACGAAAATCTCGGATGTATCTTTACCTTATGACCTTGGCTTCATAAACTCTAACGTAATCGTACTTCATTGCCTAACTTCATAACCTCAGAGGTGTCTGAACCATCACCTTAGCTTCATAGACTCTAAAGTGATCGTACTTCATCACCTGACTTCATAACCTCAGAGGTGTCTGTACCATCCATCACCTTGGCTTCATCTTACAGTTTACAGTTTACAGTCTACATTTTAAAGTGATCATACCTTACACCTTAACTTCATAACCTCAGACGTATGGACCTCATCACCTTTTGGTGCATGCCCTTAGAGGCACCAGGGCCAGAGACACCACATTGGTGCATGCCCTTAACGCACCACCTTGGTGCATGCCCTTAGAGGCACCACCTTGGTGCATGCCCTTAGAGGCACCACAATGGTGCATGCCCTTAGAGGCACCACCTTGGTGCATGCCCTTAGAGGCACCACATTGGTGCATGCCCTTAGAGGCACCACATTGGTGCATGCCCTTAGAGGCACCACCTTGGTGCATGCCCTTAGAGGCACCACCTTGGTGCATGCCCTTAGAGGCACCACCTTGGTGCATGCCCTTAGAGGCACCACAATGGTGCATGCTCTTAGAGGCACCACCTTGGTGCATGCCCTTAGAGGCACCACCTTGGTGCATGCTCGTTGTGCCTAAGGGCACCACCTTGGTGCATGCCCTTAGAGACATCAGGGCCAGAGACACCAAAGCTGCAGCACAGGATAGTGTATGTGCTCAGGGTATATTGACCGTGTATGTGTGAAGGGTCGGCCGCCCAAACAGCGTTTGGGAGTTCTGTATACAAACACATATAATGTATATACACCATAAATAGGGAGATTTTGTGTTGCTCAGAATTGACCTGAAAGGGGTCATTCTGTAGCTCTTGAGGAGCTGAGCATGCATGACACAATATTTAGAGCCAATCGAATGAATGGTTGGGGAGCTAGGCCTGCTCACAGCCCAAAAGACCCAAAAATGGCCTTTCACAGTGCAAAAAAAGGGTTCAACTACCTTTACCGCCAATAATTCTTGTTATGCATATCTATGCATTTATAGACAAGTGTGGGAGCGTCGCTAGCGACGCTGAAAAATTGGCGAAGCCCATCATGCGCGCAACGTGTGCATGCATATGCATGTGTGCATGTGAGCGTGTGTGGGCGCGTGCACGTGTGTGTGTAAGTATGCGCGCGTGTGTGCCTGTGTGTTTATGCATGTGTGCTCGCGCATGTGTCTGTGTTTGTGCGCGTGCATGTGTATGTGTGTGCACGCCTGTGTATACGCGTGCGCTTTTGTAAGTGCACGTGCGCATATAAACGCGCGCGCTTTTGTGTGTGCACGTGCGCATATACGCGCGCTTATGTGTGTGTATACGCGCGCGCTTTTGTGTGTGCGCATGCGCATATACGCGCGCGCTTATGTGTGTGTATACGCGCGCGCTTTTGTGTGTGCGCGTGCGCATGCGTGTGTACGTGTGTGTGCAGGCACGCCTGTGTTTATCTTGCTGCCCCACAGATGCTGCAGTGGTGTGCATGGCGCTGTGCTGGAGTAGCCTTTTCTAAAGCAAGCGTGAGGATATGCTGCTGCTGCTGTTCCCTGTCAGTTGAGAGGGCAGGTGCGAGCACAGTGCCCGCCATGATGTCTGAACTTTGCTTCAACACACAGTGCGTGGCAAGCACCTGCACTGTTCGCTCCGTGCCCCGCAAGCAGTCCAAACCAAAACGGACCGCGTTCCTAAAGGGTCCAGACAAGAAAATTCCGCGCGTCAAGAACATTTGTCTAAATCAAAATTATATAGCCCATCGAAATTAATATCACTTGATTCTGCTTGCATGCTCAACCGTGAACTTTGCAGACGGAACACAACCGAGTGCCCCTGACGCAGCATCCGCAGCTGGGGAAGTGTGCTGATGGATGCTGCACCATCAGGAAGTGGTCCGGGGGCCTGGCTGAGAAATTAGGGGCAGCTTCCTGGAGCTTCCAAACATAAAACTTGTCTCTAAAAACTTTACACACGGCACCCTAGGGTCCCAGAATTTATCTGGTGCGGTGAAGTTTTTGGTTAGGAGCCTATGTCGAGTCTCAGCCCGGGAGGTGCCGTGGATGGGCCTGGGGAGACGGGCTGGACCCCCCACAAACAAAATGTTACTCAACATCTTCACACACCGCACCCCAGGGTCCCAGAATTCATCTGGTGCGGTACGAGTTTTTGTTAGGAGCCTATGTCGAGTTTCAACTCGTGGGGTGGCCTGGGTGAGCCTGGGGAGGCCTGTGTGAAGTGTGGTGGGAATCTGACAATGCTAGGGGCTCACGCCCCCACGAGGGGGGCTTCGTCAAAAAAGGAAGCAAAAGAGTGCTCAGTATGAAGAGGCGCAAGAATTAATTGGACCTAAAGAACAAAAAGGATTGTTGGTGCTGGGAATCAAACCCGAGTCTGGGGTGTACCACCTGCAAATACGGTATATGCAATAAAATATGGCAAAAGTACGGTCCTTATACAGTCAACCAAAACCTGCATACGGCCATACAAATACCAACATAGATACGGTCGGAAATGTCCAACGGTACCGTAATGTACGGCGTATCTGAATACGCCGTTTTTTTGTACGTGAAGTTTGGCCGATCCTGTGTATATTTGGCTGCGTCCTTTGAGGCTCTCTGCCCGCAAGGTGTGGCTGCGCACCACTTTTTCAAGATGCTGGCCAACCCCCCAAAGCAAACGTGCTTGTTGATGCTGCATGGCAGCATTGTTGTATGTGCTGTGGCATTGGTATGTGTGTGCGTGTGCGTGTGGGTGTGTGGGTGTGTGGGTGTGTGGGTGTGTGGGTGTGGGTGTGGGTGTGGGGGTGTGGGTGTGTGTGTGTGTGTGTCATGCTGTGTGAGCCATGCTGCACACAATGCCGTTTGTAATTATTGTATGCACATACAAACGAAGTTGTAACATTCTTGCACACACACTCACACACACACACACACACACACACGCACGCACACACGCACGCACGCACGCACGCACGCACAGGTCGAATTGTGGCGCTGAAACGTGTGAAGATGGAGAAGGAGAAGGATGGGTTCCCCGTGACTTCTGTACGTGAGATCAGCATCCTCCTCAACTTCCATCACGCCAACATTGTCAACGTGGAGGAAGTTGTCATCAGCCCAAAGTGTGTATGTGTGTGTGTGCATGTCTACTTGCTTATAAATATGTACCTGTGTGTGTGCCTGTGTCCTCAACTTTATCACGCCAACATTGTCGACCTGGAGGAGGTCGTCGTTTGCCCAAAGTGTGTGTGTGCATGTCTACATGTTTATAATTATGTGTCTGTTTTATGTCTGTGTCCTCATCATTATATATGAGTATCTGTGAACATATATATGTATATGTATCTGTGTGTGCCTGTTTGTGTCTGTGTCCTCAACTTGCATCATGCCAAAGAATCACTAACGTGAAAGGGCTCATTTGCCCAAAGTGAATTGGGCAAGGGTGTGGATTTGGATACACCACACACATTTGATTCCTTATATCTGCACGTTTCCGTACAAAATTACAGGGACCCAGAACATATTTTCAAGTTCACACATTTCCATACAACATTAAAGGGACCCTGAACACCTATTTCATGGTGACGGAGTGGGTTCATATGTTCATCTGTGATTCCGTCTGCCTTGTAAAACAAACACACTTTCCAAATTGACACGCACAGGAACCCAGACCACATCTTTATGGTGATGGAGTACATGGACCACGATCTGAAGAGCCTAATGGATGACAAGCAGCAGTTCTCACGCCCCTTCAGTGTGGCCGAGTCAAAATGCCTTATGCTGCAGCTGCTGGCAGGGGTCGGCTTCTTGCACCAGGTGTGTGTATGTGTGTGTGTGTGTGTGCTAAATATGGGTGTGTGGGTGCTGGCAGAGCTCAGCTTCTTGCACCAGGTGTGTGTGCTAGAGATGGATGTGTAGAGATGGGTGTGTGGGTGCGTGGGTGCGTGGGTGGGTGCTGGCAGGGGTCAGCTTCTTGCACCAAGTGTGTGTGTGTGTGGTGTGCTAGAGATGGGTATGTGGACTTACGCACACCTTATGTGCGCGTGTACATGTGCAAGGGTGTGGATGTAGTTATCTGAGTGAGGCAGGCTATTATATGCTATATATGTGTGTGTGTGTGCACCAGGTGTATATATATGTGTTTGTATATATATGTGTATATATATGTGTGTATATATATACACAGGTGTATATATATGTGTGTATATATTTGTGTGTGTGCACGTGTGTGTGCGCTTTATATATGCTATATATATATATGTGTGCATGCGTACATACTTCAATTGAATGAGTCCAAGGGTATCGTGCTGCAGCTGCTCACAGAGCTCAGCTTCTTGCACCAGGTGTGCTTGATTTTTTTGTGCAAGTTGTGAGTAGGATGTGTGTGTGCTTGTGTGTGTGCATGTGTGTGTGAAGGCACGCACGCACCTTGGTGTAAGTGTAGGTGTAAAATAGCAATGACGTGTGTGTAATAGTAAGGACAGCATGCCGCATACAATAACACAAGAAAGGATGCTGTACATAATGACACAGGAAAGCAACGTTAGCACTGCACCATTGAGGCATCAAGGCTGCTTACAAATTCACACGAAACGACACAAAATGGCGCAGGAAAGGGTCCTGTGTGCACCGGGGAACGGCATCTGCGCTGCACTTTTGAGGCATCAAGGCTGTTTGCACATGTAAAATAATTAGGGTTGGCCAGAACCGTAGATATATGCACCGTATATGACCGTATATTTGGTGATTTCCTTAGCCAAAAATGTGGTATACACACCGTATCTATATGGTTCTGTCCAACCCAATAAATAATACTTCAGGAAAGGGTGCTTGATGTGTACAGGGGAGCAGTACCAGCGCCGCACTTTTAAGACATCGAGGCTGTCAACACAATCACACGCAACGACACAAAATTGACAGGGTGCTGTGTGGGCAGGGGAGCGGCATCTGCGCTGCACTTTTGGGGCATCAAGGCTTTTTACACATGTGAATAAAACTTCAGGAAACGGTGCTTGGTGTGTACAGGGGAGCAGTACCAGCGCTGCACTTTTGAGGCATCAAGGCTGTCTACACATTCACACGCAACGACACAAAAACGACACAGGAAAGGGTCCTGTGTGTGCAGGGGAGCGGCATCTGTGCTGCACTTTTGAGGCACCAAGGCTGCTTACTCACACAGGAAAAAGTGCTGTGTACAGGAAAGCAGTATCAGCGATGCAGCGTCGGTGCAGAAGCACCAAGGCCGTCAGCATCCTTTGCACAGGAAGGCCGAGTTTCACGTTTCTTGTTCGTCGTCCTTTGCCTGCTGCAGCATTGGGTGCTGCATAGAAACACGTTATTTGTTCGTCGCTGCATACATACACATTATTTGTCCGTCGTCCTTCCTTCGCTGCAAAGAGACGCGTTATTTGTCCGTCGTCCTTTGCCTGCTGCAGCATTGGGTGCTGCATAGAGACACGTTATTTGTTCGTCGCTGCATACAGACACGTTATTTGTTCGTCGTCCTTCCTTCGCTGCAAAGAGACGCGTTATTTGTTCGCCGTCCTTTGCCTGCTGCAGCATTGGGCGCTGCATAGAGACACGTTATTTGTTCGTCGCTGCATACAGACAAGTTATTTGTTCGTCATCCTTCCTTTGCTGCAAAGAGACACGTTATTTGTCCGTCGTCCTTTGCCTGCTGCAGCATTGGGTGCTGCACAGAGACATCAAGACTTCCAACATTTTGTACAACAGCAAGGGCGACCTCAAGCTATGTGACTTTGGCATGGCTAGGTGAGGCTGCTTGTTGGTGTGGGTGGGGGCGGGGTCCAGAGTGTGAATGGGTGTAATAAGGGTGCAGGGCTGGGGGATCAAGTGTGTGAGTGTGTTATTGTGTGTGTGTGTTATTGTGTGTGCATGTGTGTGTGTGTGTGTGCTTGTGTGTGTGCGCGCGTGGGGGCATGGGGTCGTCCTATTTGTGCGCGCTTGTTTATGCGTGGGTGCATGCGAGTGCATATGTGTGTGTGTATGTTATAGAAAGATATTGGGCTCAGCTCACTCAATTGGAGCCTCCTTTTGAACCGGCAATTCGGTGGCCCTCTTTTGAACAGGCAAAAAAACTACGCAGGCAGTGAAAACCACTCCCCATGTGAATAAAGAAAAAGGAGAAAACGCTCCACAATTCAGTGCCCTCTCTTGGGTCTTACACGCAGACTCAGTTACCGTTGCACAAAGTAAATGGCGTAAGTAAAAGTAAAAGTAAATCTGAACAATAGTTCTTTACGGACATCCAGGCAACCTAATTATGTCCTACACACACCTCGTGGTCACGCTGTGGTACCCAACTCACACACACACACACACACACACACACAAACACACACACACACTCTCCAACTCTGACGATCCCTACCTCTTTTTTAACAGACATTGCCGTGAACCCCTATACACACGCTCCAACTCTGACAATTCCTACCTTTTCTTTCTTTCCTTAACAGACAATATGGCGACCCCCTCGTGCCCTACACACACCTCGTGGTCACGCTGTGGTACCCAACTCACACACACACACACACACTCTCCAACTCTGACGATCCCTACCTCTTTTTTAACAGACATTGCAGTGAACCCCTATACACACACTCCAACTCTGACGATCCCTACCTCTTTTTTAACAGACAATATGGCGACCCCCTCGTGCCCTACACACACCTCGTGGTCACGCTGTGGTACCGTGCGCCAGAGCTGCTGCTAGGTCAACAACTGTATTCCACTGCTGTGGATGTGTGGTCCTGTGGCTGCATCATGGCGGAGATCTTGACAGGTGCGTGTGTGTGTGCGTGCATGTGTGAAGGTCTGCTGTGGATGTGTGGTCCTGTGGCTGCATCATGGCGGAGATTTTGACAGGTGCGTGTGTGTGTGTGCGCGTGTGTGAAGGTCTGCTGTGGATGTGTGTTCCTGTGGCTTCATCATGGCGGAGATATAAACAGGTGCGTGTGTGTGCGTGCATGTGTGAAGGTCTGCTGTGGATGTGTGGACCTGTGGCTGCATCGTGGCGGAGATCTTGACAGGTGCGTGTGTGTATGTGTGTGTGTGCATGTGTGAAGGTCCACTGCTGTGGATGTGTGGTCCTGTGGCTGCATCGTGGCGGGGATCTTGACAGGTGTGTGTGTGTGTGCGTGTGTATGTGTGCGTGCATGTGTGAAGGTTTGCTGTGGATGTGTGGTCCTGTGGCTGCATTGTGGCGGAGATCTTGACAGGTGTGTGTGTGTGTGCATGTGTGTGTGCACTGTGTGAAGGTCCACTGCTGTGGATGTGAGGTCCTGTGGCTGCATCATGGCAGAGATCTTAACAGGTGCGTGTGTGTGTGCGTGCGTGTGTGAAGGTCTGCTGTGGATGTGTGGTCCTGTGGCTGCATCATGGCGGAGATCTTAGCAGGTGCGTGTGTGTGTGCGTGCGTGCGTGTGTGCGTGTGTGAAGGTCGGCTGTGGATGTGTGGTTCTGTGGCTGCATCGTGGTGGGGATCTTGACAGGTGTGTGTGAATATGTGTGTGTGTATGTATGTGAAGGTTGGTCTGTGGTCTCCATCATAGAGAACGATCCCAGTGTTTATGTAGAATTTCTGTGGCTGCATCCTGACAGAGGCCTCAACAGGTGAGTGTGAGAGTGGATTGCATGTGGGGATGAATGACAGGGTTTTGTTTCTTTCACGGTGCAGGTGCAGCTTATGCAAAAGTGAGCTCCTTGTGCCGGTTGCAAGTGCCACTCATACGCGCATCGTTGCCACCTTAGCGCACTTGCTCGTGGGCCGTGGACCAGCTTGATAAGATTGTGCGCACACACATGCACACACACATACACACAGAGAGGCACACATCATTTGTTTCCAGCAAGCCCCTGCCCATGGGCCGTGGGCCAGCTTAGTAAGGCCGTGTGCACGCGCGCGCACACACACACACACACACACACACACACACACACACACACACACACACACACACACACACACACACACACACACACACACACACACAAAACGCATGCATGCATGCATGCATACTCGTACTTTGTACTATGCAAGCACTTGATCTTACTCATGGAACCAGTAAGTCACAAATGAACGCTAATTTGTACAAACACACACAATACTTGCATCGCATACACAGGCTAGCCCTTGCTTAAGGGTAACAGTGAATTAGTGCAAATGATTGAATCATGCATCACACACACACACATACACACACACATGCATTCAAATTTACACCACGCATCACAGGCAAGCCCTTGCTCATGGGCCATGGTGAACTAGACCAGCTGGACAAGATGGTCCAGGTTCTGGGCACTCCCACAGAGGTGGAGTGGCCGGACATAAAAAAGCTGCCCAACTACAACAAGATTGTGCTGAAGCAGGTGCGTGCGTGCGCGTGTCTGTGCCTAGGCAAGCCTCTCACTGTGTAATGGTGGAGTGGCCAGACATAAAAAAGCTGCCCAACTACAACAAGATTGTGCTGAAGCAGGTGCGTGCGTGCGTACGCGTGCCTGTGCCTAGGCATGCCTCTCACTGTGTAATGGTGGAGTGGCCAGACATAAAAAAGCTGCCCAACTACAGCAAGATTGTGCTGAAGCAGGTGCGTGTGTGCGTG